>Ga0157366_1000106_pt1 | contig 44615 bp, 43 predicted proteins | sample AttbisABBM1_FD_113149 | JGI IMG/M metagenome (GOLD analysis project Ga0157366, IMG submission 113149) | Fungus gardens microbial communities from leaf cutter ant in Botucatu, State of São Paulo, Brazil - Atta bisphaerica ABBM1 | ecosystem: Host-associated > Fungi > Mycelium > Unclassified ...
AGCGGACAGACGGTGTTAAGCGAAGGCGCGGGTGGAGGGGCCGCGCCTTCGGCCCCTCCAATTGCCGTTCATTGTAGTAACAGAGAAATGCGGAACATTTACGGCAATTCAGGCTACACAAGACATACAAAGATGGGATAAAAAATGCCAGTCAGGTTTAACTGACTGATATTATCGTCTGCGCGGCCCGTTTTTTCGCTTTGACGCGTAGGCAACCCGCTGAATTTTCACTTAGCTTTGCCATTTTCGTTATTTTGAACGCCGTTACGGCTCACGGATACTGGGGGAAACTCCCCAACCGCGAGCCGCAGCATGTCCCACGCCCATTATTTGCATCCCGAACAACGCGACCGGATCCGGCGGCTTTATCAGCGTTGGCACTGGCGGCTGGAGCTGCCCACCTGGGGGATCATCGCGGCAGTATACGGCGGCTGGTTCGGCGTAGTGCTGGGGTGGCAAACGCTGGGCCCGTGGCTTGGCGCGCCGCTGTTGATCCTGCTGACCACCGGGTATATGTCGCTGCAGCATGAGCTGATCCACGGCCATCCGACGCGCTGGCCGCGCGTCAATCAGCTGTTCGGCCTGTTGCCGCTGGCGGTGTGGTATCCCTATGGGCTGTATCGCGATTCGCATCTGCGCCACCACTGCAACGACCACCTGACCGATCCGCACGAAGATCCCGAAAGCTATTACTTCAGCGCCGCGCAGTGGCGGCGCTATCCCCGCCTGTTGCCGCTGCTGGCCGCCGTGCGCAATACGCTGATCGGCCGGGTGCTCCTCGGCCCGGCGCTGGATATCGTCACCACGCTGTTCGGCGCAGTGAAGACGCTTGCAGCGGGCGATCTGCGCGCCTGGGCGATGTGGCTAGCGCACCTGTCGCTGTTGGCGGCGCTGCTACACTGGCTGCAAATGCAGGGCATCGGCGCGGCATTTTACCTGTTGGCCATCAGCTACCCGGCGCTGGCGCTGACCAAGGTAAGATCGTTTTTTGAGCATCGCGCCGTGGACGCACCGCCGGCACGTTCTATTATTAATGAGGCGGGCTGGCCGTGGCGGCTGCTGTTTCTCAATCTGAACTACCATTTAGTGCATCACGATTTGCCCGGCCTGCCCTGGTATGGCCTGCGTGAAGTCTACCTGGCGGAACGCGAGGCGTATCAACGCCGCAGCCAGGGATTCGTCGCGCAGGGTTATGGCGAGTGGCTGCGCGATTACGCGCTGACGCCGATCGACGTCGGCGTGCATCCGCTGAGCGCCGGCGAACGGCGGGAGGAGCGCGATGTCCTGCCGACGGAAAAATTTATTGCGCGCTGGAAGCGCGTTTCTCAGGATTTTCCAACCGAACTGGCCCATGAGCCGGAAAACATATAACCAGAGGAAAAGTATGGCAATCACCTTATCACGCGGACGTTCCTTTGCCGTCGCACTGGCTCTGCTGGCCGCCAGCGGTCTGGCGCAGGCGGCCGACTCAGTGCGCGTCGGCTCCAAGATCGATACCGAAGGTTCGCTGCTCGGCAACCTCATCGTGCAGGTGCTGGAAGCCAACGGCATCAAAACCACCAACAAGCTGCAGCTCGGCACCACCAAGGTGCTGCGCGGCGCCATCACCTCCGGCGAGATAGACATCTACCCGGAATACACCGGCAACGGCGCATTTTTCTTCTCCGATGAGAAAGATCCGGCGTGGAAGAACGCCCAGGCCGGCTTCGAGAAGGTGAAGCAGCTCGACTACGACAAAAACAAAATTGTCTGGTTGGACGCCGCGCCGGCCAACAATACCTGGACCATCGCCATTCGTCAGGACGTGGCGGACGCCAACCATCTCAAAACGCTGGCGGATCTCGGCAAGTGGATCAACGGCGGCGGCAAGTTCAAGCTGGCGGCCTCGGCGGAATTTATCGAGCGGCCGGATGCGCTGCCGGCGTTCCAGAACGCCTACGGCTTCAAACTGAATCAGGATCAGCTGCTGTCCCTGGCCGGCGGCGATACGGCGGTGACCATCAAGGCGGCGGCGGAGCAGACTTCCGGCGTCAATGCGGCGATGGCCTACGGCACCGATGGCCCGGTGGCGGCGCTGGGGCTGCAGACGCTGGCGGACCCGAAAGGCGTACAGCCGATCTACGCGCCGGCGCCGATCGTGCGCGAAGCGGCGCTGAAGGCGCACGCCAATCTGCCTGAGCTGCTGAAGCCGGTGTTCGCCTCGCTGGACGGGCCGACGCTGCAAAAACTCAACGCGCAGATCGCCGTGGAAGGCCAGGATGCCAAACAGGTGGCGGCCGCTTACCTGAAAGAGAAAGGGTTTGTTAAGGGATAATGCCGAGGTGCCCCCTTTGCCGTCGGGAGAGGGGATAAACCGAGGGAGCCGGAGCGTTTCTTTGACTATCGCCGTAAAACATCGCGTCTTGTTGACGCTGTTCATGCTGTTGCTGCTGGCCGCCTTCGGCCTGCCGTTCCTCAGTTATGCCCCCAATCGCCTGCTGTCGGGCAAAAGCCTCTCCTTGTTCTCCCTGCTGCACGGCCCGGCGCTGTGGTTGCTGTTGCCGCTGGCGGCATTGGCGATCCTCAGCCTGTTGCCGCCGACGCGGGGGCGGGCGCTGCTGGCGGCGCTGGCCGCCTGCGGGGTGCTGACGCTGGCCTTCTGGATCAGCGGGCAGGCCGCCGAACGCCTGGCGCAGGAGGGATCGCGCCTGGCGCGCACCTCCTGGGGCAGCGGCTGCGGGCTGACGATGGCGCTGAGCCTGCTGATCGCCGCCGACGCCATGGCGCGTCTCACCGCGTCGCACCTGCGGCGGATGCTCGGCAACGCGCTGGTGCTGGTGCTGGTGCCGTCGGCGCTGCTGCTGTTCGGCCATCAGCTCGATCAGCTGTCGCTGCTGAAGGAGTACCACAATCGTCAGGAGGTGTTTGACGCCGCGCTGCTGCAGCACCTGACCATTCTGCTGGCGACGATGGCGCCGGCGCTGGCGATCGGCGTGCCGCTCGGGGTGCTGTGTTTTCGTTCCGAACGCTGGCAGCGGCCGATTTTCTCCGCGCTGAACATTATCCAAACCGTGCCGTCGATCGCGCTGTTCGGCCTGCTGATCGCGCCGCTGGCGGGGCTGGCGACGGCGGTGCCCTGGCTGGCGGAGCACGGCGTCAGCGGTATCGGCATGGCGCCGGCGATTGTGGCGCTGGTGCTGTACGCGCTGTTGCCGCTGGTGCGCAGCGTGGTGGCAGGGCTGCAAAGCGTGCCGGCCGGGGTGATCGAATCCGCCACCGGCATGGGGTTGACGCGCGGCCAGATCTTCCTGCGCGTGCAGCTGCCGTTGGCGCTGCCGCTATTCCTGACCGGCGTGCGCATCCTGGCGGTGCAAACCGTCGGTATGGCGGTGGTGGCGGCGCTGATCGGCGCCGGCGGTTTTGGCGCCATCGTATTTCAGGGGCTGCTCAGCAGCGCGCTGGATTTGGTTCTGCTGGGGGTGATCCCGGTGGTCATGATGGCGGTCATCGTCGATTCGCTGTTTAAATTTTGGGTTTCAATCCTGGACGTATCGCGCCGATGATTCACTTTGAGCAAGTCAGTAAAATTTTTCAGGGCAAGCCGGCGGTGGACGATCTCACGCTGCACATCGCCGAGGGTGAATTCACCGTGTTGATCGGTACCTCGGGTTCCGGCAAGTCCACGACGTTAAAAATGATCAATCGCCTGATCGAACACGATCGGGGCAAGATCCTCTTTGCCGGCGAAGAGATCCAGTCGTTCAAACCGCAGGATCTGCGGCGGCGCATGGGCTATGCGATCCAATCGATCGGTCTGTTCCCGCACTGGACGGTGGAGGAGAACATCGCCACCGTGCCGCAGCTGCTGAAATGGCCGCGCGCGCGCATTCGCGATCGGGTGACCGAACTGTTGGAGCTGCTGCATCTGGAGCCGGATCTGTTTCGCCGCCGCTATCCGCACCAGCTGTCCGGCGGGCAGCAGCAGCGGGTGGGGGTGGCGCGCGCGCTGGCTGCCGATCCCGAGGTGTTGCTGATGGACGAACCGTTCGGTGCGCTGGATCCGGTCACCCGCGCGGCGCTGCAGGCGGAGATTGCGCGCATCCATCAGCTCTCCGGCCGCACCATCGTGCTGGTGACGCACGACATCGACGAGGCGTTGGGCCTGGCGGATCGCCTGGTGTTGCTCGATCAGGGGCGGGTGGTGCAACAGGGCACGCCGTTGACGCTGTTGACCGCCCCGGCCAACGACTTCGTGCGCGATTTCTTTGGGCGCAGCGATCGCGGCATCAAGCTGCTGTCGCTCGGGACGGTGGCGGAGCGGGTGCGGCCCGGCGTCGCCGGGGGCGAGCCGATCGCCGCCGCCATGAGCCTGCGCGAGGCGTTGTCGGTGTTTGTGGCGCGCGGCAGCGATTGCCTGCCGGTGGTGGATGAACGGGGCGAAGCGTTGGGGGTGTTGCACTTCAACGATCTGATCGCCGGGCAGGCGCTGTCATGAGCGGGCGCATCGGGCGCCTGCTGCGCGATCCGTTGCCCTGGACGCTGGCGCTGCTGTTGGCGCTGGTGTTCGGCATGGATCGTCTGCGCGGTCTGTTCGCCGCCTGGTTCCCCGATCTGGAGCGGCCCATTTATCAGCAGGACAGCTTTATCGCGCTGGTGGGGGCGCACCTGTCGCTGGTGGCGATCTCCAGCCTGATCGCGGTGGCTCTTGGCGTGGCGGCAGGCGTGGCCGTGACCCGGCGCAGCGGCCGGGAATTTCGTTCGCTGGTGGAAACGGTGGTGGCGGTGGGGCAGACCTTCCCGCCGGTGGCGGTGTTGGCGGTAGCGGTGCCGGTGATGGGCTTCAGCGAACAGCCGGCGATCATTGCGCTGGTGCTGTACGGCCTGCTGCCGATCCTGCAGGGCACGCTGGCGGGCATCGAATCGGTGCCGCCCGCTACGCGCGAGATCGCCCGTGGCGTGGGGATGAGCGCCTGGCAAATTCTGTGGCGGGTTGAACTGCCGCTGGCGGCGCCGGTGATCGTCGCCGGGATCCGCACCTCGGTGATCATCAACATCGGCACGGCGGCCATCGCTTCCACCGTCGGCACCAAGACGCTCGGCTCGCCGATCATCATCGGCCTGAGCGGGTTTAACACCGCCTATGTGATCCAGGGCGCGGCGGTCGTGGCGCTGTTGGCTATTATCACCGATATGCTGTTCGAACGTTGGGTGCGTTATCTCACCGCCTGGCGTCAGCAGACGCTGGCGCCCACTTCGGCGGGGTAAGGGGGAAATGATGCAGGTGTCTCTACCGATGTACGGCGTTGGCCGGGAGCAGGCCGAATCCTTCTGGCAGGTGTTGCGCGACAAGCTGCTGCGGCTGGGGTTGCCGGCGGCACCGGAACGGCTCAGCTGGCCGGACGATCTGGCGCAGCACTGGCGGCGCGAGGATCTGCTGCTCAGCCAAACCTGCGGTTATCCGTTGGTCAGCACCTTGCCGCAGGTGCAGCTGATCGGCACCTACCACTACCGGGTGGAAGGGTGCGACGGGCCGAATTACCGCAGCTGGCTGGTGGTGCGCGCGGACGATCCCGGCGAGCGGCTGGCGGATTTTCGCGGCCGAACGGCGGCCTATAACAGCACCGATTCCCAGTCCGGCTACAACGGCCTGCGTGCGCTGATCGCGCCGCTGGCGCAGGACGGGAAATTCTTCGGGGCGGCTATCGCCTCCGGGGCGCATTACCAGTCGCTGAAGCTGATCCGCAGCGGGCAGGCGGATATCGCCGCCATCGATTCGATCAGCATGGAACTGCTGCGCCGCGCGCAGCCGCAGGCGCTGGAGGGGCTAAAAATCATCGGCCGCACGGCGGCGGTGCCGGGCCTGCCGTTGATCACCGCAGCCGGCACGCCGCCGGAACAGGTGGACATCCTGCGCGCCGGCGCGCGAGCGATGCTGGATGAGACGGTCAGCGACCGCCTGCTGATCGGCGATTTCAGCCTGGTGCCGCGTTCGGCCTACCAGATTATCACCGTGCTGGAACAGCAGGCCGCCGCGCAGGGCGTAACCGCGCTCTAGTCGCCGTTACAGCAGGCCGCCGCCGTCGATGTCGATCACGCTGCCGGTGACGAAACCGTTCTCCATCGCCAGCAGGTAACCCGCCGCGACGTCGGCCGCCTGGCCGATCCGACCGACCGGCAGACTGCCGCTCACGCGCTCGAACAGCGCCTGACGCTGCACGGCGCTCATGCCGTCGTAGGCCTCGGTGGCGGTGATGCCGGGGCTGACCACGTTGACCCGCCGCGGCGCCAGCTCTTTCGCCAGCTGTTTGCCGACCGCTTCCAGCGCGCCGTTGATGGCGGTTTTGACCAACTGACCGTTGAGGTATTTACGCGACAGCTGGCCGGAGGTCAGGGTGATCGAACCCTGCGGCGCCAGCGTCGGCAGCGCCGCCTGCACCGCGCGCAAACTGCCCCAGAATTTGACGTTGAAGTCGGCCTGCGCCTGCTCAAAAGCAGTCTCCGCCAGCGGCTTCGCGTCCACCAACGGCCCGGCGGTGATCACCAAATGGTCGAAAGCGCCGACGGCGGCAAACAGCGCGCGCAGCGACGCGTCATCGGTCAGATCGGCCTGCATCAGGCGCAGCGCGTCGTTCTTTTCCCCGGCGTGAGGGAGACGACGCGAAGCCAGCACCACTTCAGCGCCGCGCGCCGCCGCCGCGTAGGCCACCGCGGCGCCAATGCCGCTGGTGCCGCCCAGGATCACCAGCTTTTGTCGTTTCAGGGGGGAGTCGGGAATCGTCATGTTAAGGCCTCTTTTAAGGTAAGTTTCAACGGGATCTATCTTTCCTGATTGAAAATGAGGAAAAAAGCCCGCCTAATAGCAAACACTTGTAAATTAATATTAATAATTGATTGGGCTAAAAAGAGAGGGAGCAGATGACCTCATTTGTCGATCTCGAGGTGTTTGTCCGCACGGTGGACGGCGGCAGTTTTTCCGCCGCGGCGCGCGCGCTGGATATCACGCCGGCGGCGGCCAGCATTGCGGTGAAAAGGCTGGAGCAGCAGCTGGGCGTGCGGCTGTTGGTGCGTTCCACCCGCAGCCTGAGGTTAACGGAGGAGGGGGCTCGCTATCTCGACAGCGCGCGCCTGGCGCTGGGCGCGTTAGCTGAAGGAGAGCAGGCGATCCGCGAGAAGCATCAGGGGCTGTCCGGGGTGCTGCAGATTTCCGCGCCGTCGGATTTTGGCCGCAATTTGCTGCTCGGCTGGCTGGATGAGTTCCGCCTGCAGCATCCGCATATCCAGCTGCAGCTGCTGATCAACGATCGGCAGGCCGACCTGTTCCGCGAACCGGTGGACGTGGCGTTGCGCTTCGGGCCGCTGGCCGACTCTTCGCTGGTAGCGCTGCCGATTTTGCCGCAGCATCGGCGGTTGATCTGCGCCAGCCCGGATTATCTGCGGCGGCACGGCGCGCCGCAAACGCCGGCCGATCTGGTTCGGCACAGCATTCTGGTGTATCAGCCCAGCGGCAAACGGCAGGTGGAATGGCGGCTGTGGCACGGTGAGGAGCTGGTCGAGCTGCCGCTGAACGGCAGCTATTTTACCGATGACGGCGAAGTCGCGCGGCGCTGGGCGCTGGCCGGGCACGGCGTGGTGCGCAAGTCGGCGATCGACGTGGCGGCGGATATTCGCGCCGGGCGGTTGGTGCAGCTGTTGCCGGAATGGCGCAGCGACGCGGTGCCGATCAATCTGGTCTGCCCGCATCGTTCGCAGGTGTCGGAGCGCGTCAGGCAGCTGCAGCGCTTTTTACAGCAGCGCTGCCAGCGCTGGATGGACGATCACTTGGCCTGAAGGGTTTCGGTTTGCGCCGGCGTGGCGGCGGTATCCCCGGCAGGCGCGCTTTCTTCGTGCGGGGTGGTGGAACGGGTGTAGATGTTCAGCCCGGCGAGGAATACGCCGCCCAGAGAACCGAAGGCGCACAGGGCGATGACGATGACGAACGCTTTTTTCAGCATAGGAATAATTTCGCAGGTTGCTTGGAACAGCGGGAATTATAGCCCCTTCGCCGGGTGAAACAAGAATCGTTTTTAACGGCGGCCCGCAGACCGCCCTTTGTGATCATCGCCGTTCGCAGTCGATGGTCTGCACGTTGGCCGGACGGGCGAACAGGTATTTTCCCAGCGTCACCAGCACCACCGCCGCCACGATGATCACCAGCGCCAGCCACTCGCGCGGCGCCAGCGATTCGCCGGCAAAACCGATGCCGAGCAGCACCGCCACCACCGGGTTGACGTAGGCGTAGCTGGTGGCGACCGCCGGGCGCACGTTCTTCAACAAGAACATATAGGCGCTGATCGCCAGCATCGAACCGAAGACGATCAGATAGCCCAGCGCCAGAAAGCCGCCGGTGCTCGGCATCTGAGTGAGGCGCTCGCCGCTCAGTTGGCTGGCTGCCAATAACACCACGCCGGCGACCAGCATCTCCGCCGCGCCGGCCATCGGCCCGGCCGGCAGCGAGATGCGCGATCCCAAGACCGACCCAAAGGCCCAGCTGGCTGAAGCCAGCAAAATCAGCAGCGCACCGGTCGGGTTGCCCACCAGGTTGTTGCCGGTGTTGAGCAGCACGATGCCCACCAACCCGAGCGCGATGCCGGCCCATTCCAGTTTGGTGTTGCGCATGCCCCACAGCAGGCTGAAGCAGAGGGTGAACAGCGGCACCGTCGCCACCATCACCGCGGCGATGCCGGACGGCACCTGTTGGTGTTCCGCCACCGTCACCAGGCCGTTGCCCACCGCCAGCAGCAGAATGCCGATGGCGCCGGCGGCCAGCCACTGCTTCAGCGTCGGCAGCGCGTGGCCGCGCCAGGCCAGGAAACTGAACAGCACGATACCGGCGATCAGAAAGCGAATGCCGGCCATCATCAGCGGCGGCCACTGCGCGACGCCGAGGCGAATGACGAAATAGGTGGAACCCCAAACGATATATAACGTGAACAACGCCCCGATCAGCGGCAGGACGCTACGGCTTTGTTGGCTAAGCATAGGATTGTATTTTGCGGGAATGATTATTATTAGAACGCTCAGTAAACCCGATCGGGCAACCGATAAGCAATGGCCTGCGGCATTATTTTTCCGGCTGCTGAAAGCCGTTCAATGGGTTTGCTGTTTCCACTGCAGCCAGCTGACGGCCGGCAGGTAAATCGACCAGCCGATGGCCAGCAGCAGCAGCATGAACTCCGGCGGCACGCCGGGCAGCAAGGCGTCCAGCTTCCAGGACACGGCGTAGGCGAAGGGGCCGACGGCGGCGCCCAACACCGCCAGCGGCCAGGGGGCCGCTCTGACCACGTCCAGCAACCAATACCACCAGCAGCCGAAGCCGATCCACAGCGCGATGGTCCAGAGCGGCAGGCCGTGTTGCCCGCTGTAGTGCAGCACGCCGCTGTAGCTCCACAGCCCATCCATGCCGATACCGCCCAAGGCGGCCAGGGCCGCACCTTTGCGGCGGGCGGCAGGGGTAAAGATCAGCGCCAGCGCCGCGCCGGCCAGCAGTATGCCGTTGAGCCGATCGCGAGTCAGCAGCGCCAGCAGCCAGCAAACGCCCAGTCCCAGCGTCGCCAGCCAGAATCCGGCATGCGGCTTCTTCATCGTTCAACTCCCGTGGGGTTACTTTGCCGCTGCGCTAAGCGCCGACGGATTTGCCAGAGCGGGCGCGGGGCCCGCTGTTTGCCTGAATGTTCGTTAGTTCAACCTTAGAAGGGAAGGTGCGGGGTGCACAAGCAGAATAATCTGTACCGGTTGAAAACGTGGGCAAAAACCGGTGTTACAGGCGGGAAATCCGGTAGGCGCAGCGGCGCGAGTCGGCCAAAATGTGTTCGGCGCGCTCCACTTGTGCCTGCAGCACTTCGGTGAAGATGCTTAATTCCGCCCGGCAGAAGCCCTGGCAGACGGTGGCGGCGGCGCAGATCGGGCAGTGGTTTTCCACCAGCAGATAGGAACCGTCCTCCTCCTGGCGCCATTCGGCCATGTACCCTTCGCGGCAGCGGATCTCGGTCAGGCGCGCCACGCGTTCGCGCAGTTCGGTGGCGCCGATCATCGCCTGCTTGTAGTTGATGCGGTTTTCCTGCTCGCGGGTCTCGATCAGCACGTCGATCGCCTGTTCGCCCAGCTTGTCGCGCACGGTGCGCAGCAGCTGCACCGTCAGATCCGCATGGGTATCGGGAAAGCGCGCGTTGCCGGCCGAGGTCAAATGCCACAGCTGCACCGGGCGGCCCACGCCGCGCGTCTCCGCCACCGCTTCGACCAACCCCTCTTTCGCCAGCTTGACGAACTGCTGGCGGGCCGCTTCACCGGTGGTGCCGAGCACCTTTCCTGCGTCAGAAGCTAGCTGCGGTCCGCGGGTTTTCAATAACGTCAGCAAGCGGTCACTGACCGATTGTGCGGTGCCGCCGCTATTTTCCAAGTTTATTCTTGACATATTTCTCCGCCTCGCCCTAACTTATTCCAAGATAACTCTTGTTAAATTTAACGCAATCTTATGACCAACTCAATGCCATTCCTCTGAAAACAGGACGACAACCGTGATAACCCATGACGATAGCCGCTGGAGCGACCTTTTCTCCGGCAAAAATGCGGCCAGTGCGATCGCGCTTTCGCTCGGCGTGGCGCTGCATGCCATCAATATTCTGGTCGCCACCACCATTCTGCCCTCGGTGGTGCAGGATATCGGCGGGCTGGATCTCTATGCCTGGAACACCACGCTGTTCGTGGTGGCGTCGATCCTCGGATCCGCGCTGTCGGCCCGGTTGCTCAGCGGCTATGGCGCACGCAGCGCCTATCTGGTGGCTTCGCTGTTCTTTATCGCCGGGGCGGCGCTGTGTGCGCTGGCACCGAGCATGCCGGTGATGCTGATCGGCCGCACGGTGCAGGGCTTCGGCGGCGGGCTGATCTTTGCGCTCTCCTACGCGATGATCAACCTGGTGTTCGAGCAGCGATTGTGGCCGCGCGCCATGGCGCTTATCTCGGCGATGTGGGGCATCGCCACCCTGGTGGGGCCGGCGGTGGGCGGCATTTTCGCCGAGCTGCACGCCTGGCGTTGGGCCTTCGGCATTCTGCTGCCGATCATGGCGCTGTACGCTGCGTTTACCTTCCTGATCTTGCCCAAGGGCAAGGCGCAGCAGGCGGCCGCGCCGTTGCCGACTGCGCAACTGCTGTTGCTGACCGTGGCGGTGCTGGTGGTGTCCGCCGGCAGCCTGGCGCACAGCGTCTGGATCAATCTGGCGGGCATCGCGCTTTCGCTGGTGCTGATGGCCTGGCTGATGAAGCGCGAGGCGCACGCGCGCGCGCGCCTGTTGCCGCATGGCTCGCTGCGGCGTGGCTCATCGCTGGCGGCGCTCTATATTACCGTCTCGTTGCTGGTGATCGGCATGACCAGCGAAATCTTCGTGCCCTATTTCCTGCAGCTGTTGCACGGCCAGTCGCCGCTGATCTCCGGCTATATCGCCGCCACCATGGCCGCCGGTTGGACATTGTCCGAAATCCTCAGCTCCGGCTGGCGGGGGGCGGGCATTCGCCGGGCGATCGTCAGCGGGCCGCTGTTCGTGCTGGTGGGCCTGCTGGCGCTGGCGATCCTGATGCCGACGCCCTCCGGCGGTCACTGGCAGGCGCTGACCCCGATCGTCATCGCGTTGTCGCTGGTGGGGTTCGGCATCGGCTTCGGCTGGCCGCATCTGCTGACGCGCATTTTGCAGGTGGCGCCTGAAGCGGACAAAGATATCGCCGGCGCTTCAATTACCACGGTGCAGCTGTTCGCCACCGCATTCGGCGCGGCGCTGGCCGGGATGATCGCCAACCTGGCGGGGCTGAACGATCCGGGCGGCGCAGCGGGCGCGGCATCGGCGGCGCGTTGGCTGTTCCTGGCGTTCGCGCTGGCACCGCTGCTGGCGGTATTCAGCGCCTGGCGCTGCGCGGCGATTGCGCCGCCGGGGGCCGAAACGGGCAATTTTGTACAAACCCCGCCCTCGCGCGAGTGCTAGAACGCTTCTCCTCATCTGGTGATGTTCGCGGTGATCCAGGCGTTATTCCTGCGCGACATTTTTTAAAATCCGCTTGCGATATCTCCAATTTGAGATTATTTCTCTTATATGGGATTTTTTAAGCGGAGTGTGAGCGGTGGATAACGGTTTGGAGACGGCCGACCTGAGGTTGGCGCAGCGGCTGGCGGATTTGCGCCAGCAGCGGGCGTGGTCGCTGGAGGAGTTGGCGCAGCGCACCGGCCTTAGCCGGGCGACGCTCTCGCGGGTGGAGCGCGCCGAGACCAGCCCGACGGCGTCGCTGCTGAACCGGCTGTGCGCCGCCTACGGGTTAACCATGTCGCGCCTGTTGAGCGAAATCGAAGACGAACCGCCGGAGCTGCTGCGGCCGCCGCAACAGCCGGTATGGGTCGATCGCGCCAGCGGTTTTCACCGTCGCTCCGTTTCCCCGCCTGCCGCGCTGTATAAGGCCGAGTTTATCGAAGCCCGGCTTGATGCCGGCGCGCAGATCGATTACGACCTGCCGTCGATTCCGGCGCTGGAGCATCACCTCTGGCTGCTGTCCGGGCAGCTGGAATTGACGCTGGAAGGGCGCGTTTTCCGGCTGTCGCCCGGCGATTGCCTGCGCTACCGCCTGTTCGGCGCCTCCCGTTTCCATGTCCCCGGCGATGAGCCGGCCCATTACACGCTCGTTATCTGCAGGCCATAGCCATGATTGAATTGCAACAGTGGGACGCCGACGCGGCGCAAAACGCCATGGCCGACTTGGCCGAGATGCTGCATGCCAGCGTGGCGCACGGCGCCAGCATCGGTTTTGTCATGCCCTTTACGCTGGAACAGGCGCGGGCGTTTTGGCAGGGGCTGCTGCCGGCCCTGGCGCGGGGAGAGCGCGCGATGCTGGTGGCGCTGGCGAACGGCCGGCCGGTCGGCACGGTGCAACTGCTGCTGGCGATGCAGGACAATGGCCGCCACCGCGCGGAAGTGGTCAAGCTGATGGTGCACCCGCAGGCGCGGCGGCAGGGCGTCGCCCGGCTGTTGATGCAGGAAGTGCAGGCGCTGGCGGCACGCCATCACCGCCGCCTGTTGGTGCTGGATACCCTGAGCGGCAGCGCGGCGCAGGGGTTATACCACCAATTGGGGTTCGAAGCGGCAGGTGACATCCCGCAATACGCCCGCGCCAGCGACGGCGGGGCGTTGGAGGCCACCTGCTATATGTACAAACTGCTGTGAGGGTTAGCGCCCGCGCCAGGCTTTGATCGCCTGTTGGCGCACCTGCAGCTTCTGCTGCGGCGTCAGCTTGTTGTAATCGCGGGCCAGCCCGCTTTCCCAATCGCCGTACATCGGGTTGGGCAGCACGATGAATTCGGTGCCGAACTTGCCCTGGTTCTCGCTGACGAACGCCCGGCGCTGCGCATTGTCCTGGTGGTAAGTCGCGGCACCGAAGTCGTTCAGGTTGTCGCCCGCGTACACCACGATGTCATAGCCGGCTTGTTTGATGGCGTCGAAGCGCGCCTGCTTATTGGAGGTGTCGGTGCTGAGCAGCACGGTCTTTTCCGACATGCCGGTGAAACCGAGCTTCTGCATGTTGGCCACCGTGGCGGCGTACTCGCTCTGCTTGCGGTTCGATACGTAGAACATCGTCCCCTGATGGGTGTTAACGTAACGGGCAAACGACACCGCGCCCGGCACCGCGCCGGCCTGTTCGGCCTGCGTCCATTGGGCCCAGGTGGTGCCGTCGTACGGCTGGCCGTGCTGCGCCTGCCAGCCGGAGTAGGCGCTATTGTCCAGCAGGGTTTCATCCAGATCGACCACCACCGCCTTTTTACGGCCCGGCGCGGCCTTGGCCTGATCGAAGGCGCGCTGCGCGCTGTTGAACGCCTGATGCGCCAGCGCCTGGTATTCGCCGGACTGTTGGAACCAGTTCACCGCCAGCACCGACTGATCCGCCAGCCGTTGCTGGGCCTGGGCGTCGGTGTGCGGCGGCTGCGCGCAACCGGCCAACGTCAGCAGCGCGACGCCGACCGCCGCGCCGAGGGTGAGTTTCCTTGCCTGTTTTCCTGCCATCGTTATCTCTCTCGGTTTTATTCTTGTGGGCTGTCCAGCAGCATATCCATCTCGAACTGGCGCAGGGGATCCTGCCGCCAGCCAAGATGCGTAAAGAAGGGGGCCGCCACCTCGGGCACAAAGACGTTGGCGGTCAGCGGCAAAGGGGCGAACCGCGTTTGCAGGGCGGCCAGCAAGGCGCGCGCATGCCCCTGGCCGCGGTGCTGCGGCGGCACGTAGATCAGGCGCAGCCAGCAGTGCTCGGCGCCGGGCATCACCACGGCGTAGGCCTGACGATTGAGCGTATAGGCCTGCGGTGTGCCCGGCAGCTTGAACAGCGATTCGGGGGCGATCAGCCAGGGCAGGTCGGTGGCGCCTTCCGCCGTCAGACGGTGGCTGACGGTCAGCGGATCGACCGCCTGCAGCGCCGCCGTGCCTGGCGGCACTTCCGCCGGCGCCTGATGGCCGGTCAGGGTGCGCACGATGCGCAGCCCGGCGCGATGATACAGCGCCAGCGCGGCGTCGTTGCCTTCGATCACTTCCAGCGACAGCCGTCGGTCGCCGCGGTGGTGGGCATCCGCCACCACCCGTTGCATCAGCGCCTTGCCCAGCCCCTGGCCGCGCATCTCCGGGCGCACGGAAAAGGCTGCGACCCGGCTGTGACGGCCGCGGCGGGCGATCAGCGCCACCGCCACCGGTTCCTGGCGCTGGGTGACGATCAGGCTGTCGTTCAGGCTGAGATCTTCGGCGCCGAAGCGGGCGGCGAAGGTCGGCCCGTCGAGCACGAAACGCACGATGTAGTTTTCAAAACAGTGAGTGAGGATGTTGGCCAGCTCGTCGCTGCTGTAGCGCACGGCGTTGTGGTAGTCGAAGCGTCCGTCGTTATGCATGGCTGATTCCGCTCGGGGGAAAGCTATACATGTAGACCCGTTTGTTTTGCAAGGCAAGCGGGGGGATTCGCTGGCGGAGAAAATAAAAACAAAAAAGCCGGGCGCAGCCGCCCGGCGAAATAAAACTCTGGGTATCAAGTGACGCTAAAGTTTGCAGTGGTGGTTATTCATTCATCACATCAGAACTGGTAGGTCAGGGCGACAGCAATCACGTTGTCGTCTTTCAGACCCAACTTGTTATTGCTGTCGAGCTGGTTGATTTTATAATCGACATAGGTCGACATGTTCTTGTTGAAATAGTAGTACGCGCCGACATCGATATATTTCACCAGGTCGGCATCGCCGATGCCTTCAATATCTTTGCCTTTCTGCTGAACGTAGCCCAGTGATGGGCGCAGACCGAAATCGAACTGATATTGCGCAACCAGTTCCAGGCCTTCCGCTTTATTGGCGAAGCCGCTGACGGAGGTGGAGCGGTTATTGATGGTGGCGGTGCCGGAAATAGGCGCGATGTTGCGGCTTTCCGAGTAGGTGGCAGCCAGGTAGACATCGTTGTTGTCGTATTTCATACCGGCGGCCCAGATATCGGCCTTGTCGCCTTTGCCGAAGGTGCCCGCTTTCTGGCTGGCGGTACGGTTGGAAGAGGCATAGGCGGCGCCCACGCTCAGGCCGTCGATGATTTCATAGCTGGAAGAAAGGCCCCAACCGTCGCCGTTCGCCTTGCTGGCGGAGCGGCCGTCGTTTTCGTTCTTGCCCTGGTACTGCACGGCGAATTTCAGGCCGTCAACCAGACCGAAGAAGTTGTTATTACGGTAGGTGGCAACGCCGTTGGTGCGGCCGTTCATGAAGTTGTCGGTCTTGACGTAAGCATCATCGCCGAATTCAGGCAGCATATCCGTCCAGGCGCCGACGTCGTAAATAATGCCGTAGTTGCGACCGTAATCGAAAGAGCCGAAGTCTTTATATTTCAGACCGGCGAAGCCCAGACGCGTTTTAGTGTCTTTGGTGCCGTCGGATTCAGAATGGTTGGCGGCGATCTGATATTCCCACTGGCCATAGCCGGTCAGCATGTCATTAATCTGGGTCGCGCCTTTAAAGCCGATACGGACGTAAGTTTTATCACCGTCGTTGCCGGCATCATCGGAGAAATAATGCAGGGCTTTCACACGACCGTAAAAATCGAGTTTGTTGCCGTCTTTATTGTAGATTTCTGCTGCCTGTGCCGCTTGCGCAAGTAAAAGTGCCGGAATAATAACGGCCAGAAGATTACGTTTCATGGGTTACCCTGCTTTATTCGATTGAAAGACGCTTATCATCAGTTGCATTGCTGTTTTACTGTGCCGCCTGATTGTTGGCGGCGGAGAATTTTTACCGTAGTAATGTGATCTATTTATGACAAAAAATTCATTTTCATGTCGAACGATTAAAAAAGTCGCGCAAAGGGTGAATTTTTTCTTCAGCCGATGGTCGGCGGCTGGTCTACAGTTACCGATACCTTGTTCCGCTGCGGGAGGAATCATGCACGATACTTATACTTTGTTCGGTACGCAGGGCTGCGGCTCGACGATCGTGGCCGCCGCGTTGGCGTTGACCGCTTTCCCCTGGGGTTATGAGGAGGTGGATTACACGCAGGACGGCCCGGAGCGCGATCGCCTGCTGGCGCTGAACCCGCTGGGTCAGGTGCCCACTTTAGTGCTGCCCAATGACGAAGTGATGACGGAGAGCGCGGCGATTATCCTGCTGCTGCACGATCGCGCACCGCATGCCGAGCTGGCGCCGCCCGGCGGTTCGCCGCTGTTGCCACGTTTTCTGCGCTGGCTGCTGTTCATCAACGCGGAGATTTACCCCACTTTCACCTATGCCGACCATCCGCAGCGCTGGCAGCCGCAGGCGGCAGGGGCGGAACAGCTGAAAAACGCGGTAATGGATTATCGCGAGCGTTTATTGCGACAGTTGAACGCCGCCGCAGGGGCGTCTGGCCCGTGGTTTCTCGGCAAGAGCTTCAGCGCGCTGGATCTGTACCTGGCGGTAATGTGCAACTGGCGACCGGGCCGCGCGTGGTTCCGGCAACACTGCCCGCGACTGTACGCCATTGCTGAACGGGTGGATCAGCGGCCGGAGCTGAATGCGCTGCTGAGCGCCCATTTCGACGGCGTTGCCCCGCTGGAACCGTAACATCGCCCCGCCGCCCGGCGGGGAACCCTCCCGTTTTTCTGAACTGAGACTGCCGAAAATCCCGATTTTCACTCGCTGCGGCGGCGGGTAGCGTAAGGCTATCCGCAACTGACAGGAGAGTGTGATGCCATCAAAATCCCAGGCCGGGCAACAGGCGTTCGGCGATATCGCCCCCAAGCTGGCGCAGCTCAGCGACAGCGTCTTGTTTGACGATGTCTGGCAGCGGCCGGCGCTGAGCCCGCGCGAACGCAGCCTGATCACCGTCGCCGCGCTGGTGGCGCTTAACCGCGTGGAACAGCTGCCGTTTCACCTGCAACTGGCTCAGCGCAACGGCGTGGCGCATCAGCAGCTGGCTGAGCTCATCACCCACCTGGCGTTCTATGCCGGCTGGCCCGCGGCGGCGTCGGCCGTGGCGCGTCTGCGCGAGCTGGAACCGGAGGCGCCCCATGCCGTTTAGCCGCATCGCCTTGCATCAGGGCAAGTCCGCCGACTATCTGCAAACCTTGTCCGACAGCCTGCATCAGGCGCTGGTGGAGGCCTTCGAGGTGCCGCCGACGGACAGGTTTCAGGTGATCGATCAATACCGCCCCGGCGAGCTTATCTACGATCGCGACTATCTCGGCGGGCCGCGCAGCGCGGATTTCGTGCTGTTTTACATCACCGCCGGGCGGCCGCGCGACAGCGACACCAAGCGGCGCTTCTACCGCCGGCTGGCTGCGCTGCTGGCGGAAAAGCTGCGGCTGAACCCCGAGGATGTGATGGTGGTGATCGCCACCACCCAGTTGGATGAGTGGTCGTTCGGCGGCGGGCGCGCCTCAATGATCGATCCGCAGGCGTAACTCGGGCTGACGTCGCCGGCGGTCTGTGGGACAATAGCGCCATCATTTCGTTTAGATAAGAGTTGAATGGCGCTCTCCTCCGCAGTTAAAGATCAGATTGGCCAGTGGTACAAAGCCCTGCAGCAGCAAATACCGGATTTTATTTCCCGCGCGCCCCAGCGCCAGATGATCGCCGAGGTGGCGAAGACGCTGGCCGGCGATTACCCGCGCCATCTGGCGATCGAGGCGCCGACCGGCGTCGGCAAAACGCTGTCTTACCTGATCCCGGGCATCGCCGTCGGGCGGGCGGAGAGCAAGCCGCTGGTGGTGAGCACCGCCAACGTGGCGTTGCAGGACCAGATCTACAGCAAAGATTTGCCGCTGCTGAAGAAGATTATCCCCGATCTGAAATTTACCGGCGCCTTTGGCCGCGGGCGCTACGTCTGCCCGCGCAACCTGGCGGCGATGAGCACCGACGTCAGCCAACAGGGCGATCTGACGCTGTTCCTCGACGACGAACTGGCGCCGTCCAGCGGCGAAGAGCAGGCGCTGTGCCAGAAACTGACCAAGGCATTGGCCCGCTTCGAGTGGGACGGGCTGCGCGATCACTATCAGCAGAGCATCGACGATCCGCTGTGGGCCAAGCTGAGCACCGACAAGGCCAACTGCCTGGGGCGCAACTGCCATTACATCCGTGAATGCCCGTTTTATATCGCCCGCAAAGAGATCGAGAGCGCCGACGTGGTGGTGGCCAACCACGCGCTGGTGATGGCGGCGCTGGAGACGGAATCGGTGCTGCCGAACCCGAAAGAGCTGCTGCTGGTGCTGGACGAAGGCCACCATTTGCCGGAGGTGGCGCGCGATGCGCTGGAGATCGACGGGGAAATCACCGCGCTGTCGACCAACCTGCAGCTGGACATGATCGTCCGCCAGGTCGAGCAGTGCATGACGCAGTACCGGCCGAAGAATCCGCCGGGGTTGGCCAACAGCGAGCGGCTGAAAAACCATTGCGAGGAGCTGCGTGAGCTGGTGCAGATCTTCGAGCATCAGGTCAGCGCTTATCTGCCCGGCGACAGCGTGGCGGCCGAGCACCGTTTCGAGATGGGCGAGCTGCCGGCGGAGATGGTGGAGAGCTGCGCGCGGCTGTTTAAACTGACCGATGCGCTGCGCGGGCTGGCGGAGTTCGTGCTTAACGATCTTACCGAGCAGACTGGCAAGCACGACATCGTGCGCCTGCACCGCGCCATCCTGCAGATGAGCCGCACGCTGGGCTATCTGGAGGCGATGAGCAAGCTGTGGCGGCTGGCGGCGCTCGACAAATCGTCCAACGCGCCGATCTCCAAATGGGTCACGCGCGAACTGCGCGATAACGTCACCCATCTGTATTTGCACTGCGTCGGCATCCGCGTCAGCGACCAGCTGGAGAAGCTGCTGTGGCGCAAGGTGCCGCACGTGGTGGTCACCTCGGCCACGCTGCGTTCACTGAACAGCTTCGCGCGTTTGCAGGAGATGAGCGGGCTAAGCGAGAAGGCCGGCGATCGCTTCGAAACGCTCTCTTCGCCGTTCAATCACGTCGAACAGGGCAAGATTGTCATTCCGCAGATGCGCTATGAACCGGCGCTCGCCAACGAGGCGGAGCACCTCGAGGAGATGGCGCGGTTTTTCCGCGCCGAGCAGGCGAGCGGCAAACACAAAGGCATGCTGATCCTGTTCAGCAGCCACCGGGCGATGCAGACCTTCCTCAGCTACGTGACCGATCTGCGGCTGATGCTGCTGGTGCAGGGCGACCAGCCACGCTACCGGCTGGTGGAAGAGCACCGCAAGCGGGTGGAGAAGGGCGTCGCCAGCGTGCTGGTGGGGCTGCAATCGTTCGCCGAAGGGCTGGATCTGAAAGGCGAGCTGCTGACCCAGGTGCACATTCACAAAATCGCGTTCCCGCCGATCGACAGCCCGGTGATCATCACCGAGGGCGAGTGGCTGAAATCGCTGAAGCGCTATCCGTTCGAAGTGCAGAGCCTGCCGAGCGCCTCGTTCAACCTGATCCAGCAGGTCGGCCGCCTGATCCGCAGCAACCAATGCTACGGCGAGATCGTGATCTACGATCGCCGGTTGCTGACCAAAAATTACGGTTCGCGGCTGTTGGCGTCGCTGCCGGTGTTCCCGATCGAGCAGCGCGCGGTGCCGGAGGCCGACAAGGCGCATCTGGCGGCGCTGAAATCCGCCGCCGACGCGGCCAAAAAAGAGAAGAAGCGCGGTAACCCGTTCGCCCGCAAGCGGCGGCGTTAATCAGAGCAGCGGCGGCAGGCGGCGCTTGACCGGCGTGGTTTTCACGATCGAGGTGTTGCTCTGCGCATGCTCGGCCAGCCGATCGAGAGTGTGGTCGAGCTGCGCCATCGAGTGCGCCACCAGCCGCACGATAAAGCAGTCTTCGCCGGTCACCTTATCGCATTCGACCACTTCCGGGATCGCCTGAATCAGCTGTTCAACCTTCTTCAGCATGCCCGGCAGCGGCTTGATACGCACCAGCGACTCGAAGGCGTAGCCCACCGCCTGCAGATTGACGTTCAGGGTATAGCCCTGGATCACGCCGCTTTCCTCCAGCCGCCGCAGCCTTTCCGACGTGCTCGGTGACGACAGCCCCACCTGCGCGCTCAGCGTCTTCAACGAGGCGCGCGCATCTTCCGCCAGAATGGTCAGGATTTGGCGATCGATATCATCCATAACGCCTCCGTTAGGTATTTTCTTTATAATAGCTGCGAGAAAAAGGCAGTTAAGCATATCTGCCTTTTTTATGCTATGGAAAGCCGCCCTGCGAAACCGCAAGCTATGTCTCTGGGCAAGCTTCGAGGAACGCAGAGTGAATGCAGAGATAAAACGCGGATCGCTGGAGATGGCGGCGGCGATGTTGATTTCCGGCTCTATCGGCTGGTTTGTGTTGATGTCCGGCCAGCCGGTTATCAACGTGGTGTTTTGGCGCTGCGCGGTAGGCGCGCTGGCGCTGCTGGCGGTGTGCGGCGTATTGGGGCAGCTGCGACGCGATGCGCTGACGCGCGCCACGCTGCTGCTGGCGATCGCCGGCGGCGTCGCGCTGGTGATCAACTGGCTGCTGCTGTTTGCCGCCTATTCCTATGCCTCTATCTCCATCGCCACGGCGGTGTACAACACCCAGCCGTTTATGCTGGTGGGGCTGGGAGCGCTGTTTCTGGATGAACGGCTGACCGCCCGCAAGCTGCTGTGGCTGGGGCTGGCGTTCGGCGGCATGATGCTGGTGGTGCTGGCGCAGCCGCGGCAGGCGGGGGAGCAGAGCCATTATCTGGTGGGCATCGCGCTGGCGCTCGGCGCGGCGTTTTTCTACGCCCTGATGGCGCTGGCGGCCAAGCGGCTGAAGGGCACGCCGCCGCATCTTATTGCGCTGATCCAGGTGACGGTGGGGGCGGTGATGCTGTTGCCGCTGGTGGATTTCCACGTTTCGGCCAGCGTGGGGCAGTGGGGCATGCTGGCGACGCTCGGTGTGCTGCACACCGGCCTGATGTACGTGTTGATGTACGGCGCCTTGCAGAAGCTGCCCACCAACCTGATCGGCTCACTGTCGTTCATCTACCCGATCGCCGCCATGCTGGTGGATCGCCTGGCGTTTGGCCACCGTCTATCGGCGTGGCAGCTGCTGGGCGCGGCGATCATTCTGCTGGCGGCGGCGGGCATGAACCTGCTGGGCGAGCGGCGAGCGCGGCGGCTGCCGGCCTCGGTCGGCCGGCGCGCCGGCTGATGCTCAGCGCGGTTTTTTCAGCCGGCGCCATAAGGTGGTGCGGCTGATCCCGAGCAACCGAGCCGCGGCGGCGTGGTCGCCCCCGCACCGCGCCAGGGCTTCGTGGGCGGAGACGGGTGCCGCCGGCGTCTCGGGCGGCGGGGCCACCGCCAGCTCCGGCAACAGCCACTGCAGTGTCTCGCCGCTCGGCGCGGCGCCGGTGCTCAGCATCAGCGCCATCCGCTCCATCATGTTGCGCAGCTCGCGCAGGTTGCCGGGCCAGGCGTAATGACCCAACGCGGCGTAACAGCCGGCCAGGGCGGCGCGCAGCGGCTCCGTCAGCGGCACGTCGAGCGCCGCCAGCGACTGTTTCAGAAAGTGTTCCGCCAGCATCGCAATATCGTCGCCGCGCGCCCGCAACGGCGGCAGCTGCAGCCGCAGGGCGCTCAGACGGTAAAACAGATCGGCGCGAAAATCGCCCTGTTGAATCGCCTGTTCCAGGCGATTGTGGGTGGCGCTGATGACGCGAAAGTCGACCGTTACCGGCTGTTGGCCACCCACCCGGGTGATGGTTTTCTCTTCCAGCGCGCGCAGCAGCCGGGTTTGCAGGTGCAGCGGCATTTCGCCGATCTCATCCAGAAACAGGGTGCCGCCGTTGGCGGTTTCCAACAGCCCGCGTCGGCCGCCGCGCCGTGAGCCGGTAAAGGCGCCTTCCTCATAGCCGAACAGCTCCGCCTCCAGCAACGATTCGGCGATGGCGCCGCAGTTGATGGCGACGAACGGCGGTGTCGCGCCCCTGGCCGGTGCGCCGCGCCGGGAAAAGTATTCCCGGTGGATCGCCTGCGCCGCCAGCTCCTTGCCGGTGCCGGTTTCGCCTTCGATCAACACCGCCGCCGGCGAGCGGGCGTAGAGCATGATGGTGCGCCGCGTTTGCTCCATCTGCGGGGACTCGCCCTGCAAATCGCCCAGCCCGTAGCGCGGTTGCAGGGTATTGCGCGCGGCGTAGTCGCCATCGCGTTTGCTGCCGCCCCGCATCAGGCGCGTCACGTCCAGGGCGTCGCTGAAGGCGGCGCGCAGGGTGGCGGCGGAATAGAGGAAAATGGCGGTGAGACCGGCCTCTTCCGCCAGATCGCTGATGAGGCCGGCGCCGACCACCGCCTGAATGCCGGCGGCTTTCAGCTCGGCGATCTGGCCGCGCGCGTCCTCTTCGGTGACGTAGCTGCGCTGTTCCAGCGGCAGATCGAAGGTTTGCTGGAACTCCATCAGCGCGGGCAGGGGCGTTTTATAGGTGATGACGCCGATCCGAGCGGCGGTTCTGCGTGCCTGGCTCAGCGCCTGCAGCAGATCGAAGCCGCCGGGCTTGACCAAAATGACCGGCACCGACAGGCGGCTTTTCAGGTAGGCGCCGTTGGAGCCGGCGGCGATGATGGCGTCGCAAGGCTCGGTCGCCAGGCGGGCGCGGATATGCTGCACCGCCTCCTCAAAGCCGAGGCGGATCGGGGTGATGGCCGCCAGGTGGTCGAACTCGAGGCTGATGTCCCGAAACAGGTCGAACAGGCGGGTGATGGAGACGGTCCAGATCACCGGTTTGTCCAGCGTGCGGGGGGGCGTGATGTGATCGCTCATGGTGGGTTACCGAATGGAAGTGACTGCATTATACCCGTGATACTTGAAGCTGCCTCTTTGTTGGCTGCGCCTTGATGCAACTTCAATTATTTAGGGTATAGGTGTAGCCCGGTTTCAGTGATGTTTCAAATTTACTGTGTGAAACAACGATTGAAACGTTAACTGAAACGTTTTTTATCCCTTAGCCTGGCGATTGGCATAGCAGGTTTTGTAACGTCTTTATTTTTATCGCTTTTAATTTTTTCCTCGCCAAAGTGCAACCTGGCCCGCCCCTTGCTCTGTCTGTTCCATCTAGCTAATCGGAGAGAACGTCATGACGCTGCGCTCACCCGGGCTCGCCTTTCGTCAGGCCCTGAGTAAAGAAAAACCCCTGCAAATCGCCGGCGCGATCAACGCCAACCATGCCCTGTTGGCCCAGCGGGCCGGGTTTCAGGCCATCTACCTTTCCGGCGGCGGCGTGGCGGCCGGTTCGCTGGGCCTGCCCGACCTGGGCATTTCGACGCTGGACGATGTGTTGACCGATATTCGCCGCATCACCGACGTCTGCCCGCTGCCGCTGCTGGTGGATGTCGACAGCGGTTTCGGCGCTTCGGCGTTCAACGTCGCCCGCACGGTGCGATCGGTGAGCAAGGCCGGGGCGGCGGCGCTGCATATCGAAGATCAGGTCGGCGCCAAGCGCTGCGGCCACCGCCCCAATAAGGCCATCGTCTCCACCGAAGAGATGGTGGATCGCATCAAGGCGGCGGTGGATGCGCGCAGCGATCCGGACTTCGTGATCATGGCGCGCACCGATGCGCTGGCGGTGGAAGGGCTGGAGGCGGCCATCGAGCGCGCTCAGGCTTACGTGGCGGCCGGGGCCGACATGCTGTTCCCGGAAGCGATCACCGAACTGGGCATGTACCGCCGTTTCGCCGACGCGACGCAGGTGCCGATCCTGGCCAACATCACCGAATTCGGCGCGACGCCGCTGTTCACCACCGACGAGTTGCGCAGCGCTCGGGTGGATATGGCGCTGTATCCGCTGTCGGCCTTCCGGGCGATGAACCGCGCGGCGGAGCGGGTGTACCGCGCCCTGCGCGAGGAGGGCACGCAGAAAAGCGTCATCGACACCATGCAGACCCGCAACGAGCTGTACGAAAGCATCAACTACTATTTGTTCGAAGAGAAACTCGACGCTTTGTTCGCTCGCCAGCGCGACGAATAAGCGCCATTCACGCAGAAGCCAAATGAGGACAGTATGAGCCAAGCGATCCCCCCGCAAAGCCCGACTGGCGTTAAGCCGAAAAAATCCGTGGCGTTATCCGGCGTGCCCGCCGGGAATACCGCGCTGTGTTCCGTAGGGCGCAGCGGCAACGATCTGCACTATCGCGGTTACGACATTCTCGATCTCGCGCGCCACTGCGAGTTTGAAGAGGTTGCCCACCTGCTGATCCACGGCAAATTGCCCAACCGCGATGAGCTGCAGGCATACAAACACCGTCTCAAAGCGCTGCGCGGCCTGCCCGCCAGCGTGCGCACGGTGCTTGAGGCATTGCCTGCGGCGTCTCACCCGATGGATGTGATGCGCACCGGTGTCTCGGCCCTTGGCTGCACGCTGCCGGAAAAAGAGCAGCACGGCGCGGCCGGCGCGCGCGACATCGCCGACCGGCTGCTGGCGTCGCTGGGATCGATGCTGCTGTATTGGTATCACTACAGCCACAACGGCGAGCGCATTCAGCCGGAGACCGACGACGATTCCATCGGCGGCCACTTCCTGCACCTGCTGCACGGCGAGGCGCCTTCCGCCAGCTGGGAACAGGCGATGCACGCTTCCTTGATCCTGTACGCCGAGCATGAGTTCAACGCCTCGACCTTCGCCGGCCGGGTGATCGCCGGCACCGGATCCGATGTCTATTCGGCGATCGTCGGCGCCATTGGTGCGCTGCGCGGGCCGAAGCACGGCGGCGCCAACGAGGTGTCGCTGGAGATCCAGCAACGCTATGAAACGCCGGACGAAGCGGAAGCCGACATTCGCCGCCGCATCGACAGCAAAGAGGTGGTGATCGGCTTCGGGCACCCGGTGTACACCGTCTCCGATCCGCGCCATCAGGTGATCAAAGAGATCGCGCTGCGCCTGTCGCAGGACGCGGGCGCGATGAAGCTGTATGACATCGCTGACCGGCTGGAAAGCGTGATGCGCGACACCAAAAACATGTTCCCCAACCTCGACTGGTTCTCGGCGGTGTCTTACCACCAGCTGGGGGTGCCCACCGAAATGTTCACGCCGCTGTTTGTCATGGCGCGGGTGAGCGGTTGGTCGGCGCACATCATCGAGCAACGGCAGGACAACAAAATCATTCGCCCGTCCGCCAACTATACCGGGCCGGAAGCGCGGGCCTTCGTACCACTGGATCAGCGCTGAGCGCCGATCGTTATTCACTATGGAGTTTTCGGGAATCATGATGCTTGAGTCTGCCAATACCCGCCGTCCGCCGTTCGATCGCGAAATGGTCGATATCGTCGATTATGTGATGAAAGAGGCCGTCGATACCCCGGCGGCGTACCGCACCGCCCACTATTGCCTGCTCGATACCCTCGGCTGCGGGCTGGAGGCGCTGAGCTATCCGGCCTGCAAGAAACTGATGGGGCCGGTGGTGCCGGGCGCCGAGGTGCTGAACGGCAGCCGGGTGCCGGGCACCCGCTTCCAGCTGGATCCGGTGCAGGCGGCGTTCAATATCGGCGCCATGATCCGCTGGCTCGACTTCAACGACACCTGGCTGGCGGCGGAGTGGGGCCACCCGTCGGACAACCTGGGCGGGATCCTGGCGGTGGCCGACTGGCTCTCGCGCCAGGCGGTGGCGGCGGGCAAGGCGCCGCTGACCATGCGGCAGGTGTTGATCGCCATGATCAAGGCGCATGAGATCCAGGGCTGTCTGGCGCTGGAAAACGCCTTCAACCGGGTGGGGTTGGATCACGTGCTGCTGGTGAAGGTGGCGTCCACCGCGGTGGTGGCGCAGCTGCTTGGCCTGAGCCGCGAGGCGATCCTGAACGCGGTGTCGCTGGCGTGGGTGGACGGGCAGTCGCTGCGTACCTATCGCCACGCGCCGAACGCCGGCACCCGCAAATCCTGGGCGGCGGGGGATGCGACCGCCCGCGCGGTGCGGCTGGCGCTGATGGCCGCCACCGGCGAGATGGGCTACCCCTCGGCGCTGACGGCGCCGACCTGGGGGTTCTACGACGTCTCTTTCAACGGCAAGCCTTTCCGCTTCCAGCGGCCGTACGGCGCGTACGTGATGGAGAACGTGCTGTTTAAAATTTCGTTCCCGGCGGAGTTCCATGCTCAGACCGCCGTGGAGGCGGCGATGACGCTGCACCGCCAGATGCAGGCCGCCGGTAAAACCGCCGCCGACATCGCCAGGGTGAGCATCCGCACCCACGAGGCCTGCCTGCGCATTATCGACAAACAGGGGCCGCTGGATAACCCGGCGGATCGCGATCACTGCATTCAGTATATGGTGGCGATCCCACTGCTGTTCGGCCGGCTGACGGCGGCGGACTATGAAGATCGGGTGGCGGAGGATCCGCGTATCGACGCGTTGCGCGGCAAGATCCACTGCCATGAAGATCCCGCCTTCACGCGCGATTATCACGATCCGGAAAAACGCTCGATCGCCAATGCGCTGACGGTGGAGTTCGCCGACGGCAGCCGCCTGGATGAGGTGGCGGTGGAGTACCCTATCGGCCATGCGCGGCGGCGCGAAGCGGGCATCCCGCTGTTGATCGAGAAGTTCAAAACCAACCTGGCGCGCCAGTTCCCGGCCCTGCAGCAGCAGCGCATTCTCGAGGTGTCGCTGGACCGGCAGCGGCTGGCGCAGATGCCGGTCAACGAGTATCTCGATTTGTGGGTGATCTGACGCGAGCGGCGCTGACAAGCCACGTCGGCGTCGCTATGATGGACGCTCCCTTCCCGTCCATCTTCTTATCAGGTGATTCATGATTGATGCCGCAACGCTGTTGTTGTTTTCCGGTGCCTGCGTGGCGCTGGCGCTGACTCCCGGCCCGGATATGCTGTTGATCGCTTCGCGCAGCGTCAGCCAGGGGCGGCGCGCCGGTTTCGCTTCGCTGGCGGGCATTCAGCTCGGCACGTATTGCCACGCGTTGGCGGCGGCGCTGGGGTTGTCGCAACTGTTTGTCGCCGTGCCGCTGGCCTACGACGCGGTGAGAATGCTGGGCGCCGCCTATCTGCTCTATCTGGCGTGGAAAACGCTGCGATCCGGCAGCAGTTTGCAGGCTTCCGCCGGGTTACAGGCGGTGCCGACGGCGCGCATCTTCCGCCAGGGATTGTTCACCAATATCCTCAATCCGAAAATGGCGCTGTTCGTGCTGGCGCTGTTCCCGCAGTTTATCGATCCGCGTTCAGGTTCGGTGGTGGTGCAGATGCTGGCGCTGGCGACGGTGCTGAATCTGGTGGGGTTGTTGATTAACGGCGGGGTGATCCTGGCGGTCAGCGGCATGAAAAGCCGCTTCGCCGGCCGCCGCTTCAGTGCCCGTTGGCCGAACTATCTGCTGAGCGGGGTGTTCGCCGGGCTGGCCTGCAAACTCATTTTCGACAGCCGCCGCTAACCCTCGCGCAGCAGCGCTTCAAACGCCGCACTGGCCGGTTCGCCCGGCAGCGCGCTGTACATCACCAGCCGCAGGTGATTCTCTTCGTCGACGATGAAAGAGGCGTGGTCAAAGGTGACCGCGCCGATTTCCGGGAGGGTGAAGCTGCGTCGTCCCTGGCAACGTCCGTGAATATCGTGCTGCCGCCAGAGCTGGCGGAACTGCGGCGACACTCGCTCCAGCGCCTGTACCCGTTGGCGCATCACCTCATCCTCCGGCGCGCGGGCATAGTCGCGGCGGAAGCTGGCCAGGATCTGCGGCGCCTGCGCCCGCCACTCCAACAGGCGCGCATTGAGCTGCGGATCGGCAAACAGCATCCACAGCATATTGCGCTCTTGCGCCGGGCGTTCGCCGATGGCGAACAGTCGCTGCGCCGCCGGATTCCAGGCGATGATGTCCCAACTCAGGTTCATGACGTAGGCCGGCCGCAGCACAAGGTCGTCCAGCAGCCGCCGCACCAGCGGCGAGACCTGGCACCACTGATGGCCGACCGGCACCGGCGGGCGCTGATGCGCCAATAAAAACAGGTGGTAGCGGCCGGCGGCGTCGAGCTGCAGCACCCGCGCCAAATTTTCCAAAAACGTCACCGACGCATTGATTTCCCTGCCTTGCTCCAGCCAGGTGTACCAGGTGAGGCCGACGCCGGCCAGCGCCGCCACCTCCTCGCGCCGCAAGCCCGGCGTGCGGCGGCGGCTGCCGCTCGGCAAGCCGACCGCCTCCGGCGACAGTTGTTCTCGCTTTTGCCGCAAAAAATCCGCCAGTTCGTGGCGAGTGCGTTCGAGGGTGCGTGGGGGCATGTCGGCCGTCCTGTTGCTGTCAGTAATAGTATAAATGGCTATATAGTAACAGTTTAAACTCTATTCCATACTGCGGCCATCATAATCTCTGGAGGTGGTATGGAACATTCCTTATCTCGTGAGCGGCGAGCATTGCCCGGCCTGCCGGTACTGCTGTTGGGCGGCTTCGTCACGGTGTTCGATCTGTTTGTGGTCAACGTGGCGGCGCCGGTGATCCAGCGGCAGTTCGCCGCCGATTTCGCCGGTGTCGGTTTGATCGTCGCCGGTTATGAACTGGCGTTCGGGGTGTTGTTGATCGCCGGCGGGCGCCTGGGGGATCGCTTCGGGCGTCGGCGCCTGTTCAGCCTCGGCATGCTGGGATTCACGCTGAGTTCCCTGTTGTGCGGGCTGGCGGGATCGCTCAACCTGCTGATCGCCGCGCGTATCCTGCAGGGGGCGGCGGCGGCGCTGCTGTTCCCGCAAATTTACGCCTTGATGCGGGTGCTGTACGCGCCGCAACAGCGGCGGCGCGCCTTCGCCTGGCTGGGCATGACGCTGGGATTGGCGGCAATCTTCGGCCAGATCCTCGGCGGATTTATCATCGAGGCCAACCTGTTCGGCAGCGGCTGGCGCATGATATTTCTGATCAATCTGCCGATCGGCGCGCTGGCGCTGTGGGCGGCGCGGCGCATTCCCGAATCGCGGGTGGCGCAGGCGCAGCGGCTGGACGGCGTTGGCCTGTGGCTGGCGGCGGCCGGCCTGTCGCTGTTGCTGCTGCCGTTGCTGGAAGGCCCGGCGCGCGGTTGGCCGTGGTGGATCGCGCCGATGCTGGCGTTGGCGCTGCTGACGCTGTGGGGCTTCCTGCGTTGGGAACGCCGCCTGGCGCAGCGCAGTGATGATGCGGTGCTCGATCCGGCGCTGTTCCGCCAGGCGGGCTTCGCGCCGGGTATGGCGGTGGTGCTGGCGATTTATGCCACCGCTTCCTCGTTTTTCTTGTGCTTCGCGCTGCTGCTGCAGGCGGGGGCGGGGCTGACGCCTTTTCAGGCGGGCAGCCTGTTCGCCCCGGCCAGCGCGGCCTTTATGCTGGCCTCGATGCTGGCGCCCCGGCTGACGTTGCGTTGGGGCAACGGCGTACTGAGCGCGGGGGTGGCGATTTACGCCGCCGGGTTGGCGCTATTGATGGCGCAGGCGCTGTGGGGCGGGGCGCTGGCGCATCCGCTGCGGCTGCTGCCGGGGTTGGTGGTGCTGGGGTTCGGCCAGGCGCTGAGCATGACGCCGCTGCTGAATCTGGTGCTCGGTTTGGCGCCGGAGCGGCAGGCAGGCATGGCGGCGGGTCTGGTGGCCACCGTGCAGCAGGTGGGGGGCGCGTTGGGCATCGTGGTCAGCGGCGTCGGTTTTGTACCGCTGTTGGCGAGCGGCGGCGCGGCGGAACGCTATGCGCAGGCCTTTGCCGGCGCGATGCTCTGTAATTTGGTGGCGATGGGCGTCGCCCTGATCTTGTTAAACCGGATCAATCGAAATAGTCAGAAAGCGGATCTTAAGTAGGCCGCCGGCGGATGCTTTACTGTCGTCATCATGAGAGAGCGTAAGGAGCCCCACTGATGTTTCAACCTGCCGCATTTCGCGAAGACGATCTGGACGCCCAGCTGGCGCTGGTGCGTGCCCACCCGCTGGGGCTGCTGGTCAGCCACGGCGAGCAGGGATTGACGGCCGATCCGCTGCCGTTTCTGGCCGATGTCGAACAGGGGCAGCTGCGGCTGCGGGCGCATCTGTCGCGCGCCAACGCGCACTGGCGCAGGCTGCAGCACGCAACGGAATGCCTGGTGGTTTTTCAGGGCTTGGAAGGTTATGTGTCGCCCGGCTGGTACCCGAGCAAACGCCAGACCGGCAAGGTGGTGCCGACCTGGAATTACAGCGTGGTGCAGCTGCATGGCGTGCCGACGGTGACGGACGACCCGGCCTGGCTGCGCCGCCAACTGATCGACCTGACGGCGCAACAGGAAGGGCGGCGTCCTGAACCCTGGCGGCTCGAGGATGCGCCGGCCAACTACATCGTCGCACAGCTTAAAGGCATCGTCGGTATCGAGATCGCCGTCACCCGGCGCGAAGGCAAATGGAAGATGAGCCAAAACCGCAACGCCGACGATGCCGACGGGGTGATCGCCGGGTTGCGCGAGGGCGATGACGCGCAGCGGCGGCTGGCGGCGGAGGTTGAGCGGCGGCGCGGATAGGGTATGCTAACCGAAGAGCGAGCTGAGGGAACCTTCGGATGGATTACACCAAAATTATCAAAGAAATAGGCCGTGGCAAAAACCATGCGCGCGATCTGGACCGGCAGACCGCCTTTGAGCTGTATCAGGCGATGCTGGCCGGGGAGGTCCCCGAGCTGGAGTTGGGCGGCATTCTGATCGCGCTGCGTATCAAGGGTGAGGCCGAAGAAGAGATGCTGGGTTTCTACCAGGCGATGCAACAGCAGGTCTTGCCGCTGCAGGCGCCGCAGGGGCGGCCATTACCGGTGGTGTTGCCGAGCTACAACGGCGCGCGCAAGCAGGCCAACCTGACACCGCTGCTGGCGCTGCTGCTCGCGAAAGTGGGCCTGCCGGTGGTGGTGCACGGCGTGCTGGACGACAGTACCCGCGTGACCAGCGCCGAGATTTTCCGCGCCCTGGGGCTGCCGTGGTCGGAACAGGCCGTTCACGCCCAGCAGCGTCTCGATAAAGGCGAGGCGGTATTCATGCCGGTTTCCACGCTGTCGGCGCCGCTGGCGCGGCAGCTCGGGTTGCGTTGGCGCATGGGGGTGCGCAACAGCGCCCATACGCTGGCCAAGCTGGCGACGCCGTTCGGCGAACAGGATGCGCTGCGCCTCGCCAGCGTCTCACACCCGGAGTATGTCGGCCGGGTGGCGTCGTTTTTCCGCCAGATCGGTGCCCGCGGGCTGTTGATGCACGGCACCGAAGGCGAAGCCTACGCCAACCCGTTGCGCTGCCCGCAGATTCATTACATTGCCGGCGGCGAACAGCGCGTGTTGCTGGAGCGCACCTTGCAGGATGAAACGCCGGCGTTGCCGGCGGCGAAAGACGCGGAAACCACCGCGCGCTGGACCGAGCGTTGCCTGGCGGGCGAGGTGGCGATCCCGCAGGCCCTCCAGCGGCAGATCGCCTGTTGCCTGGTGGCCGCCGGCGAGAGCGAGACGCTGGAACAGGGGCTGCAGCGCCTGCATCAGGCCTGAGCGCGACTATACTGGGATATTTCCTCATCGGCTGAGAAGGACGGTTATGCAACAGGCTCTCGATTACTTCAATCAATTGAACCAGGATTACCTCGACGTACACCGCGCCAAAGAAGAGCTGTTCTGGCAAAACTACATGGGCACCGGCGGCGAAGACGTCTCGGCGCGCTTTTCCGCCGCGGAAAGCGCCTATAAGCGCTTCGTCGCCGAACCGCGCCGGCTGGCGGAGATCCGCAGCCTGCTGGCCGGGCTGGAAGCGTTGCCGCAGGAGGCGCAGCGCGATGCGCTGATCCATGGCCTGCAAGGCTGGCTGCGTTTCTTCGACTGTAACGCCATTGAAGATCCGCAGGCGCAGGCGCTGTTGGATCAGATCATCCACGCCGAATCCGATCTCTACTCGCGCCGCAAGGGCTACCAGGTCACGCACCTGAACGCCGACGGCCGGCGGGTGGCGGCCTCGCTCGGCGAGCTGTTGACCAACCAGGCGACCAACCCGAACGAAGATGCTCGCCGCAGCTCGCAGCAGGCGCTGCGCGATCTGGAGCAATGGCTGCTGCATAACGGGCTGCCGGAGCTGATTGGCTTGCGCAACCGCTTTGCGCGCCAGATGGGCTATCGCAACTATTTCGACTACAAGGTGAACAAAACCGAGCGCATGACGCCGGAGCAGCTGTTCGCCATTCTGGATCGCTTCGAGCGGGAAACCCGCGAGGCCAACGCGCGCAGCCTGCAACAGCTGGCGGCCGACAAGGGCAGCCAGGCGCTGGAGCCGTGGAACGTGCGCTTCGCCAGCGCCGGCGACGTCACCCGCCAACTGGATCCTTACTTCCCGTTTTCGCGTTCGCTGGAACGCTGGGTCGACAGCTTCAAACGCCTGCACATCAGCTTTGGCGGCGCCGAGATGAATCTCGATCTGCTGGTGCGCAAAGGCAAGTTTGAGAACGGCTTCATGCACGGCCCGGTGCCGCCGTTTGTGCGCCAGGGGGAATGGGTGCCGGCGCGCATCAACTTCACCAGCCTGGCGCAGCCGGGGCAGGTGGGCAGCGGCGCTTACGGGCTCAATACCCTGTTCCACGAGGGCGGCCACGCGGCGCACTTCGCCAACATTCGCCAGAATGCGCCGTGCTTCTCGCAGGAGTTCCCGCCGACCTCGATGGCCTATGCCGAAACCCAGTCGATGTTCTGCGACAGCCTGCTGGACGACGCCGACTGGTTGAAACGCTATGCGAAAAACGCCGCCGGCGAAGCGGTGCCCGATGCGCTGATTGAAGCCGGCATCGTGGCGCGCCAGCCGATGCGCGCGTTCAACGAGCGCCATATCCTGCTGGTGCCGTACTTCGAGTGGGCGTTGTATCAGTGGGATGACGAGCAGCGCACGCCGGAAGCCATCACCGCGCTGGCGCGCGAGGTCGAGCAAAAGATCCTCGGCATCAGCGGCAGCCCGCGCCCGACGTTGGCGATCCCGCACCTGCTGTCGCTGGAGTCCGCCTGCTCTTACCAGGGCTATCTGCTGGCGATGATGGCGGTGGAACAAACCCGCCATTTCTTCCAGCAGCGCGACGGTTACCTGACGGACAACCCGGCTATCGGCCCGGATCTGGCGCAACACTACTGGTTGCCGGGTAACAGCGTCAGCCATGACGACACGCTGCGCAGCCTGACCGGCGAAGGGTTCAACCCGGACTATCTGGCGCAGGCCTGTAACCAGACGGTGGCGCAGGCGTGGCGCGAGGCGCAGCAGACGATGGCCGCCGCCGCCGCGCGCCCGCAGCCGCCGGCAGATTTCGATTTGCAGGCGCACATTCGGGTGGTGGACGGCGAGACGGTATTGGCGGACAACGCCGACGGTGACGAAAGGATGTGCCGCGACTTCGCTGCGGCGATAGAGGCGCGCTTGGCTTAAGGCTGACAATAAAATCCACGCCGTGGCGTGGATTTTATTTAATGGTTAAAACCGAGCGTTATTTTATTCGAAATAGACGTCGGGATTATCGGCCAGGGAAACGAAGCTCTTGGTGTTTCTGTCCAGCGTGCGAATTTCGCCGCTTTCGATGTCGTACACCCAGCCGTGCAGGCGCAGCCCGCTGTTGCGCAGACCCACAGCCACAGAAGGGTGGGTTTTGATATTATTTAGCTGAGCAATAACGTTCTCTTCGACCATAGCGTTAACTTTGTCTGTTTCGCTATTCCACGTTTTCTTCTCGACCACCGCTTTTGCCGCATCGGCATAGTGCAGCCAGTGGGCCACAGCAGGCATGGGATCGAGGCACTGGCAGGAGGCTATCGCTTTCATGGCGCCACAGTTCGAGTGGCCACAAATCACGATATCGGTAACCCCCAACGCCACCACTGCATACTCGATGGTGGCAGAGACGCCGCCCGGCTCCGGGCCGAAGGAAGGGACGATGTTACCGGCGTTACGGATAACGAAAAGCTGCCCAGGTTCTTGCTGTGTGACCAGCTCGGGCACTAAACGGCTGTCAGAGCATGAGATAAACAGCGCTTTGGGGTTTTGGCTGGAGGCCAGGCTGCGAAAGAGTTCCTTACGCTGCGGGAAAATCTCTTTCTGGAAACTGAGGAAACCTTCAATGATATGTTGCATACAACGCTCTCTGCATCTGTAGTCTGCGTAACATGATAATCATCCTCTCTCGTTAGTCCAGTTATGGGCAGGTAAAAAAATGTGTGTGCAAACCCCATTGAATACAGGGTTTCTGCCTGTTGGCGACAGAATTTTCCGGCTCGTTCATGCGTGGGGGGGTGACAAAGCGGACGGCAAAAAACTCGCTGTCGTACCCATTCAGCGCTAATGCACTTGAACATAAAAAAAGCCCGCCGGGGTGATAGCCGGCGGGCTTTTTGACGTCTGGGGCCGCGATTATTTGTAGATAACCGCGGTGGCGTGCATCAGGTTATTGCCGCTGGTGGAGGTGATGGTGAAAGCCTTGGCGCCCGCCGCATCGGCTTTGGCGGCCAACTGGGATTTCAGGCTGCTCAGGTCGGTTGCACCGCTGGCGACGATCACGCCGGCTTTTTCGAATTGGGCGGCATCCTGGGCGCTGACGTGTTCAGCGGCAAAAGTGGTGAAAGAAGCGGTGGCCAGGGCGATAGCGGCAGCAAAAGTTTTGATGGTTTTCATGTTCGTCATTCCTGTCAAAGTGAATTAGGGAGAAAGGGGGTTGCCTTTCGATGGGAAGATTATTGCGCAGGAGAAGACGTGATGAAATCGGAGAGTGTTGATAGTTTTATTCAGATTTTTTGATTGTTAATTCCCCCGTTCATCTTCTGCATAAACAGGGGGAGACGATCAGCGCGTCGGGCGCGCCAGATCGAAACGGTGTTGTTCGGAAATGCCGTAGTAGGCGCTCGGGCCACCGGCGCGCAGGATCGGTTCGGCGGCGGCGGTCTGGTAAACGCCGTGTTCGTCCAGCAGCGCCGGATCGAGGTGCACCGCCACCACTTCGCCCAATATCAGCCAGGTCTCCACCTGTTCCCCGGCGGCGGTTTGCAGCTGAATGCACTGGGTCAGCCGGCATTCGAAATTCACCGGGCTTTCGGCCACGCGCTCGGCTTTGACCCGGCGCCCGGGCAGCGGCGTGACGCCGGCGAAGGCGAATTCGTCCTCACCGCGCGGCAGGTTGATGGAACTGTGGTTCATCGCTTCCGCCAGCGGGCGCGTCGCCAGGTTCCACACGAACTCACCGGTTTCCACGATATTCGCTACGCTGTCTTTCCAGCCGGTGCTGGCGAAACCGATGATGGGCGGGCGATAGTTGAAGCAGTTGAAAAAGCTGTAGGGCGCCAGATTGCGCAGACCGGCGGCGCTGCGGGAAGAGATCCAGCCGATGGGGCGCGGGCCGACGATGGCGTTCAGCGGATCGTGCGGCAGGCCGTGGCCGGCGGCGGGTTCATAATAATAACGAGATTCACGGTTCATGGGGGATCCTGCGGCAATCGATGAAGCTTTCATTGTGCCGGGTTTCCCGCCGCTGCGCCATTGCGGGCCGGATGTGGTATCTTACGCGCCGGAAATCCCTTCAAGAGAGCCCGTCACGGTGGAAAAAAAGAAAACCTTCCCGCAGCAGAAAAGCGGCCTGCATCCGCGCAACCGTCATCGTTCGCGCTACGACTTCCCGGCGCTGATCGCCAGTTGCCCGGCGTTGGCGCCGTTCGTAAAACCGAACGCCTGGGGCGATGTCTCGGTGGACTTCGCCGATCCGGCGGCGGTGAAAATGCTCAACCGTGCGTTGCTGCAACACTTTTACGGCATCGAACACTGGGATATTCCGGCTGATTATCTGTGCCCGCCGATCCCCGGCCGCGCCGACTATCTGCACCACCTGGCGGATCTGCTGGCGACCAGCAACGGCGGCGAGATCCCGCGCGGCAAGGGTGTGGCGATCCTTGATGTCGGCGTCGGCGCCAACTGCATTTACCCGATCGTCGGCCTGCGCGAATACGGTTGGCGTTTCACCGGCTCCGAAATCGATCCGGTGTCGCTTAACTCGGCCAAGATGATTGTCGAGATGAACCCGACGCTGCGCAACAGCGTGCGCCTGCGGCTGCAAAAACAGCCTGAGCTGATTTTTAGCGGCATTATCGGCGCGGCCGAGAAATTCGACGCCACCCTGTGCAATCCGCCGTTCCACGCGTCCGAGCAGGAAGCGCGCGCCAGCACCCGCCGCAAGCTGCATAAATTGGGCAAAGGTGAAGTGGCCGACAAGCCGGTGCAAAACTTCGGCGGCAAGAACAACGAGCTGTGGTGCGAAGGCGGCGAAGAAGCCTTTGTGCGCAAGATGGTGGAAGAGAGCGTCAGCAAGGCCAACAACTGCCTGTGGTTCACCTCGCTTATCTCGAAAAACACCACGTTGCCGGCCATCTACCATGCGCTGAACGTGGCGGGGGCGGCCGAAGTGCGCACCATCGAGATGGCGCAAGGGCAGAAGATCAGCCGCTTCGTCGCCTGGACCTTCCATGACGCCGAGCAACAGGCCGCCTGGGCAGCCGAACGCTGGCGTTAATCTTCCCGGCGCCGGTTATTCTGCCGGCGCCGACAAAAATCCGCATTTTACCTTTCAATTTTCATCACTTACGTTATTCTCAATACAGTTATTCATAATAAAAATCTTAGGTTGTTGGTTTATTTAAATTCGAATAATTACTTTACTGAATAAACAAATTTAATCCGGTTAAGAGCAATAACCAGAAGGATCGGCGCTGCCCGCTCCTTCCGCGATGGCACGTCTGCGTGTGGGCGCGGCATGTGGCCAGACAAAATAAGAAAAGCGCGATCATCTGCCACAAGGACTACACCCTATGCTGTTACGATTCAGTCAGTTAACTACCCACAAAGGCGCCGAGCTGAGCGCGATAGAACACGCCGTTCCCATGATCGTATTCTCGCCCGACGGCACGGTTTTGCGCGCCAACGATCTCTTTCTCAGCACGCTGGGATTTCAACGCGATGACGTGATAGGTCAGCATCACCGTATTTTCTGCGATCCGAACTATGTCGCCAGCCCGTTATATCGCAAGCATTGGGAGACGCTGAATAAGGGGCAGCCCATCACGGACACGATAAAGCGCATCGCGAAAAACGGCGAGGCGGTGTGGCTGCAGGGCACCTACGCGCCGGTGCTGAATAAACAGGGTAAGGTGGTGGAAATCGTCAAGATCGCCAGCGAAGTGACCGAGCGAGTGACTCAGGCACAGGAACATCGCAGCCTGCTGGCGGCGCTGAATCGATCGATGGCGATGATCGCTTTCACGCCGCAGGGCACCATTGTCAGCGCCAACGACAATATGCTGGCGCTGATGGGCTATCGGCTGGAAGAGGCGTGCGGGCAGTCGCATGCGGTGCTGTGCCCGCCGGCGTTCGCCGCTTCCGACGACTATCGGCGGCATTGGCAGCGCCTGGCGCGCGGCGAGTTCATCACCGGGCGTTTTGAGCGCGTCAACCGGCGCGGCGAACGGGTATGGCTGGAGGCCAGTTACAACCCAATCCTCGACAATGAAGGCCAGGTGGTGAAAGTGGTGAAAATTGCCCAAGACATCACCCGATTGATGCAACAGCAGCAGCACGAAGAAGAGATGGTGCGCAACGCGCATCATCTGTCGCTCGATACCGATCGGCAGGCGGCGCAGGGCGCGATCATCGTTCAACAGGCGGTGAAAGGCATGCAGCAGGTCGAAGCGGCGGCGCGCGAAACCTCGGACGTGGTCACCGAGTTGGGCAAGTGCTCTCAGCAGATCGGCACCATTGTCGAAGCCATTCGTAAAATCGCCTCCCAAACCAACCTGCTGGCGATTAACGCCTCGATCGAAGCCGCCCACGCCGGTGAGCACGGGCGCGGTTTTGCCGTGGTGGCCAACGAAGTGCGCACGCTGGCGGAGCAGTCGCGCAAGGCGGCGACCGAGATCGAACGCATGACCAAATCTATCCAGCAAGGCGTGGCGGCGGCGATTGCCGGCATGGCAACCTGCGTAGAGCAGGCCGGCGGCGGCGTGGCGCTGACCCACGATGCCGGGGAAGTGATCAACCAGGTCAACATCGGCATGCACGACGTCGTGAAACTGATGCAGGCGTTTACGTCGGTGAAGCAGGGCGACGCGCTACACTGAGTTTTCATCATGCCGCCCGCCGAAAACGGGGGCGGCGTTTTTATCTTCCCGCCGATTCGCACGCCGTTGAGCCGCGGTTCAATTTTACCGGCCTATGCTATCCTGAAATATGAACGAACGTTCGTTCATGTCGATTTATGGCGCCAGGCGCCCCCTTCACCGTTTTGGGAGCTGACGATGGGAAACCGAGAAAAGATTGTTGAGGCCGCGCTACACAGCTTTACCCATCAGGGATTTCACCAGACCAGCATGCGAGACATTGCGCAGGCGGCGGGCGTCAGCGTGGGTAACCTCTATAACCACTTTTCCGGCAAGGAGGCGTTGATCGGCGAGATCGCGCTGCGGGAAAACGGCGTATTCGCCGAGTTCGCCGCCGGATTATTGGCCGACAGAAAGCGGCCGAAACAGGCGCTGTCGATTTTTTTCACCGCCTATCATGCCTTTGTCGCCGAACCGGACAATGTGCAACTGTCGGCGGAGATCGTGGCGGAGGTGGCGCGCACCCCGGCGTTGGCCGAGCCGTTCAGCGCCAACCAGCGGCAGTTGACTGAGGCGCTGGCGACGACGATCGCCGAGGCTCAGCAAACCGGTGAAATCGCGACGGCGATAGCGCCGTTACCGCTCGCGCAGCTGGTGCTGGACGTGATCGAAAGCCAAGCCTGGCGGCAGGCGATCTTTGCGTCGCCTGCGTCGGAGGAGACCACGCCGGTGCGGCTGTTGGAACAGCTGCTCTACCGGCATCCCTAGTCGAGGTTGATATGCTGCACATTGAGCCGTATCGCGATGTTGACCGCCTGCAAACGGCGGCGTTGATCTACGCCGCGTTCTGCGACAAATTCCAGCGCGCGCGCCGTCTGAGCGCCCGCCTTCAGTGGCGTCTGTTCTATCGGCTGTGGCGTTGGCGGCAAAGCGGCAGCCGGGAGCGCAGCTTCGTGATGAAACAGGATGAACAGGTGGTGGCGGCCTTTGCCCTCGAGGCGGCCGAGGCAGAGGGCGACGGCGGGTTGCGCCCGCGCGCCTTGCCGATTTGGCGGCTGTGTCGCCGCTATGGCTGGCTGAACGTTTGGCGCATGTATCTGCAAATGGCGGTGTTGCAGCACACCCCGGCGGCCGATGAGCTGTATCTTTCCTACCTGGCGGTGGCCGAGAGTCAGCGCGGCAAAGGCGTGGGCAGGCGACTGCTGCAGTGGATGAACGACTACGCCACCGAACAAGGCGCAGGCCGGCGCCTGAGCCTGCACGTCAGCCGGCGCAACGTCGATGCGCAGCGTCTGTACCGGCGCTGCGGTTTTCAGGTACGGCGCGAAGAACATTACGCCTTGCTGGGGGTGCTGTTCGGCCAGGCCGATTGGATATTGATGGAGAAACGCAACGGGGAGGCGACGTGCGCAAAATAGGGCTGTGCCTCGTGGCACTGGTTTTGGCGGCGCTTGGCTGGGTGATTTACGTCAACGACTTTCGCTTTGTCACCGAACCGGTCGCGGTGACCGCCGGCGGCAACCGGTTGACCGGCACGCTGGTGCTGCCGGAGCATGCGCCGGTCAAGCCCGGCGTGGTGGTGTTCGTGCACGGCGATGGGCCGGCCAACGCCAGCCGCGACGAAGGCTATTACGGCATTTGGGAGGCGATGGCGCAGCAAGGCTATGCGGTTTTATCCTTCGATAAGCCGGGCGTTGGCGGCTCCGGCGGCAACTGGTTGCATCAGACCATGGCGGATCGCGCGCGGGAAACCGCCGATATCATTGACTGGGTCCGGCGGGACGGGCGCTTCGATGCGCGCTGCGTGGGGTTGTGGGGCACCAGCCAGGCGGGGTGGGTGATGCCGGAGGTAGCGCGTTTGCGCCCCGACATCGCGTTTACGCTGGCGGTGGCGCCGGCGATCAACTGGCTGCGGCAGGGGCGCTACAACACCCGGGCGGCGATGGCGGCGGCAGGGGACGATGAAGCGCAGATCCAGGCGCGCGAGGCACATTGGCGCCATATCCAAACGCTGCTCGAACAGCCGGACGGCTACGCGCAGTACCGCCGCGAGTATGGCGCCGCCGCCGCATTGGGCGCCGACCGCTGGCGCTTTATCCGCGCTAACATGGCCAGCGACGCGACGGCGGGATTGCGGCATTTCGCCACGCCGGTGCACCTGATTCTGGGCGGGCGCGACGTCAACGTGGACGCGGACGAAACCGAGCGCGTGTATCGGCAAACGATCCCGGCCTCGCTGCTGACGGTGACGCGCATCGACGAAGCCGACCACGTGATGATCAAACCGCTGTTCGCCCGCCATCCGTGGCTGATCAACGTGGTAGGCCTGTTTGCGCCGCGCTCGGTGCAATACGACGCCTACCGACAGGACGTTGCGGCCTTCCTGGCCGCTCAGCCCTGCGGGCGCGGGCGCTAACCGCCGGGAGCCGCGGGCGGTGCCTGTTCTTCGTGCGGCTGCGGCGCGCGGGAGATCTGCATCGCCTGCTGAGGCATGCCGATGCCGGCCCGATCGAAATGGATTTTCACCAGCCGATCGAGGGCGTATTGCACCACCCACTGTTTCAGCGCCTGCGTGCGCACCGTCACGCGGGTGGTGAACGAGCGGTCGCCCAGCGCCACCACGCCGTTGAAGACCGGCTCGCCAATCAGGAAATGCTTCACCTGTTCATCTTGCTTCAGCGCCGCGACGGCCTGATGCAGCACCGCATTGACCCGATCGATATCCTCGTCGCGGCTGACGGTGTAGTTGGCGCGATACACCCCGAACTCACGCGCATAGTTGGCCAGCGTGGTGATCGAGGAGTACGGCACGATGTGATAGACGCCGTAGTCGTCGCGCAGGCCGATCGAGCGGATGGTCATGCGCTCCACCGTGCCGGTGATGCCGCTGACGGTGACGTATTCGCCGGTGTTCATGCCGTTTTCAAACTGGATGAACACGCCAGTGATCACGTCTTTCACCAGCGTCTGGGCACCGAAGCTGATGGCCAGCCCCAGCGCGCCGGCACCCGCCAGCAGCGGCGCGATGTTCAATCCCACCTGCGACAGCACGATCATCACGGTGATGGTGCTGATAACGATAGCCAGCACGTTGCGAAACAGCGTCAGCAGCGTGCGTTCGCGCGCGCTCGGCCGCACGCCGTTGCTCAGCTCCAGCGCCAGACGGTGCTCGATGATGCTGGCCATCAACGTCCAGCTGAACACGGCGATCAACAGGATCAGCAGGATATGCACCAGCCCGCCGAGCGTCCGCTGGCCATTTTCGCTGCCCGCCCACTGGTACAGGTTGATCAGGTGCCAGGCATCGAGCAGGAACAGCGTCACCGCCAGCACCACCATCACCCGCAGTATCTTCAGCCCGTTGGGGATGTAGGAGTTGATGCGCCGCTCGAGCATCGGATAGCGCAGATTGACGTCGGTCGGCAGCGAAATGCGGCGGAAAATCCAGCGGGTCAGCATGCCGGACAGCAGCGCGCCGACGCCGATCACCAACAGGCTTTTCACCGTGGCACTCATCATAAAGCGCAGGCTGTTGCCGATGTCGAACTGGGACAGCACGAACAACACCAGAAAATAGGCGATCGCCAGCAGATGCCAGATATGCCCCAGGCCGCGCAGGATCACGCTGAAAAACGCCATCGACCGTTCGGCCAGCAGGTTGATCTGTTGCTGTATCGGCTTGCGGTTGTGCAGGATCAGCCAAATGGCGTATAGCGTCAGCGCCAGCATCACCACCAGGTTGACGGTGGCGGCGGCCGGGTAGCTTATCTGTACCGCCACCACCGGCACCACCACCATCAGGCCGTAGCCGATCAGGCCGCTGAGCCAGGCGAGGCGCGTGTTCCAGTAGTGCGCGCTCCGGTCGCTGAAGGGGAAGGGACGCAGATAGTCGAAGTTGGGGGCGAAAATCAGCCGCAGCACCGCCTTGAAAAATTCAATCACCGCGAAGGCGCTGAGAAACAGGGTCTGCAGCCGCAGAATGGTGGCGCTGTCGGCGTGGACGTGACGGGCGAACAGATTGCCTGCCGCCAGCGCCAGCAGCAGCACCAGCAGATCGACGGCGAAAGCGCCGAGAATGGCGGCGGGGCGTTTATACCACGGGCCGCGCTGTAGCCGCGCATTGTGTCCCCAACTGCCCATGCGTTTATACAGCGGCGCGATCAGCCGGCGGATCAAGTGGAACAGCGCAAAGGTGACCGCCACCGTCAGCAGAAAGTAGCCCAGCGCGCGGAAAAAGCCGGCGGGATTGAAAACGCGCTTCGGGCCGGAGTCGATCAGCTTTTGCAGCGCGCCGAGCTTCTGGTTAAAGGTGCCGATGCCTTCCTGCGCCAGCGAGTTCAGGCTGTCGCTCAGCGTAGCGGGCGTCGATTCCTCCGGCGTTGCCGGCGCGGCGGCGGGGGCGTCGCCGGCGGTCTGTTTCAGGTGGTTGATGAGTTCCGCGCGCGCTTGGTCGTCTTGCAGCAGATCGGCCAGCGCGGCGTAGGCGGCTTTCTGCTGCTCGCTCTTGTCGGCGGGCGCGGGCGGCGCATTTTGCGCCAGCGCCGGCGGTGCGAAGACGTTCAGGGTCAGCAACAGCAGCAGGAAAAGCAGGCGTTCTCGCAGATGAGAACCTCGTCGGGAGTCTGCGTTTGGCGGCATGGTTCCTCTCTTTGGCGTTCTGTGATCGGCGGATGTAAAAGCAATACGATGAAAAACAATCAATATAGTAGGAAAGGTGGCGCGACGGGGCGTGGGAGAGCGTGCGGAATGAAAGCGGCGGGCGCGTGCAACGCCCGCCGTGAAACTGCCAGGATCAGGACACGTGCTGCAGGAACTCCTGCAGACGCGGGCTTGGCGGATGATTGATCAGATCGTGCGGGTTGCCGTCTTCGGCAATCCGGCCCTTGTCGATAAAGATCAGGCGCGACGCCACTTTTTCGGCAAAGCCGACTTCATGAGTGACGATGACCATCGTCATGCCTTCCTCGGCCAGATCCTGCATCACCTTCAGCACTTCGTGGCGCAGCTCCGGATCGAGCGCGGAGGTTGGCTCGTCGAACAGCATCATTTTCGGCTTCACCGCCAGCGCGCGGGCAATCGCTACGCGCTGCTGCTGGCCGCCCGACAGTTCAGACGGATAATGGTGAGCGCGCTCCGCCAGACCGACCTTGGCCAGCAGTTCGCGCGCCAGCTTTTCCGCATCGGACTTCTTCGCGCCGCGCACGCGGATCGGGCCGAAGGCGACGTTCTCCAGCGCCGTCAGGTGCGGGAACAGATAGAATTGCTGGAACACCATGCCGGCTTCCTGGCGGATCAACCGATCGTCCACTTTCGGATCGTTGGCTTTCAGGCCGTCGACGATCAGATCGCCGCTGGTGACTTCTTCCAGCTTGTTGATGCAGCGCAGCAGGGTGGATTTGCCGGAGCCGGACGGCCCGATGATCACCACCACTTCGCCTTTGTCGATCTTCAAATCGATGTTGTGCAGCACCTGGGTTTGGCCAAAATGCTTGGAGACGTTTTTAAATTCAATCACAGGATTTTCATCCTTCTTTCCAGACGACGCAGCACGAAGCTCAGCACCAGGGTAATAATCAGATAGATAACCGCCACGGCGCTCCAGATTTCCAGCGCGCGGAAGTTACCGGCAATAATTTCCTGACCCTGACGGGTCAGCTCCGCCACGCCGATCACGATGAACAGCGAGGTGTCTTTGATGCTGATGATCCACTGGTTGCCCAGCGGCGGCAGCATGCGGCGCAGCGCCAGCGGCATAATGACGTAGCGGATGGTTTCGCGGCGCGACAGGCCGAGCGCCAGGCCGGCCTCGCGGAAACCGTTATGGATAGACAGCACCGCGCCGCGGGTGATTTCCGCGATGTAGGCGCCGGAGTTGATCATGATGGTCACCACCGCCGCGGTGAACGGATCGATGCGCAAATCGGTGAACGCCATCGGCAGGGCGAAGTAGATGAACATCACCTGCACCACGATCGGCGTGCCGCGGATCACTTCGATAAACACCAACGCGATGTGGTTGGCAATCCAACCGCCATAGGTGCGGGCAAAGCCGGCGACGAGGCCGATGATCAGGCCGCCAATCAGACCG
>Ga0157366_1000107_pt1 | contig 44471 bp, 37 predicted proteins | sample AttbisABBM1_FD_113149 | JGI IMG/M metagenome (GOLD analysis project Ga0157366, IMG submission 113149) | Fungus gardens microbial communities from leaf cutter ant in Botucatu, State of São Paulo, Brazil - Atta bisphaerica ABBM1 | ecosystem: Host-associated > Fungi > Mycelium > Unclassified ...
GCTGTGTGTAACGCTCCAGAATACGACCAACGCCCAGGGATTTTTTCAGCAGGCTGTTATAGCTGTCTGGTTTAAAGTTAACGTCTTCAATGCATGGCTTACTCCCACCATAACGTGTGCGGGCAGCAAGAAAAGCCTGATAAATCGTCTGGCGCGGACGTACCGCCATTCGTGCTTCCATCATAATATGGTGCAAATGTTCACCCGCCAGACGACGACGTTCACGTGCACGCGGTGCATCCGGCATTGGGATAGTGGTAGCAGATAAAACAGTCAAAGAAATTTTCGGGAACAGACGGCGTTTAAACACTCTCGTCAGACGGCTAAATAACGTGTATTCCGCGCCTTCAATGCGCACCGGCACCACCGTTGCCTGCGACTTCGCAGCCACAAAACCCGCACCATCGTAAATCTTCATTAAGGAACCCGTAGAGGTAATCCTTCCCTCAGGGAAGATCACCACTGGACGTCTCTGCCCAATCAACTTCACCAGATGTTTGATTGACATTGGTTTAGTGGGATCCAGCGGAACAAAATCAATAAAGCGGCTTAACCAACGCATGTACCACTGTTCACTGATCGACGTATAAACCGCAAACACGGGTTTAACAGGAAGAAAAACCGCCAGTAATATCCCATCCAGAAACGACATATGGTTAGGCGTGATTAACACCCTCTGTTTGGACAAACCAGAGAGATCGCCTGTCAGGCTGGTCCTGAACATCACGCGAAACAGTAATTTAAGTAAAGTAAACAAGATGCCAACTCCGCAGCAGATTACAATTCAGATGTAACAATGCAAGATATGCCCATGTAATTCAACGTATAATATTAAATTCCCTGGTTGAGAATAAATATCTGTTGTGTTTTTCCATCATGTCCCTCAATGGGTACAGCACCACCATATTTTATCATCGATGAAATCAATATTTATTATTAAAAAAAGAAAACTAACAATTACCAGAAGCAATAAATCCATTCAAAACAAAAATAACCAATAATAATTACAATTTAAAATACGAAAACAAAAAATAAACAAATAATCATGAAAATAGATTTAATTACCATTGATAAAAACAAATCACGATTTATAATCCATCTCCGATTGCTAAACATACAAGGAGTAGTAACAATGAAAACATTAAATAAAGACCAGATGAACAGCGTTTCAGGTGCAGGCGCAGAAGTTGATATGATGGTGGGTATGGCTGGATATTACAAAACCTACGATAACTTCGGCGATTACCTGAGCTACATGAATAAACATCACGGTAATGCACTTTATTCTGCAGAAGTCACTAATGCTTATAAAACATGGGCCAACCAGAATAACATTGATGCGGTAGCGAGTGCCAAAATAAACCACTGGAATATGTCTTTCTATTAATTCCACCTTATTTTAGTCACAAACAATAAAGCCCGAACACTTTTTCAGGCTTCGGGCTTTATTATTAATTTCAATAATAAAACTACTGCTTTTCACATCCTGAAACCCACGTTTACATATGGATAAGGATAATCAAAAAATCACCCCGGAGTATAGATTGCATCCGGAGCAATATTCATATGTTTCATTACCGGGCCAATAATATTACCAAACACCGGGGCGGCAACCGATCCACCAAAGTGATCCCCCGCCGTTGGGTGGTTGATCATAATGACCAGTGCAACCTGCGGATTACTGGCTGGTGCGACTCCGGCTGTGTAGTTAATATAACCGCCATCATATTTACCACTATCACCCATTTTCTCTGCGGTACCTGTTTTGATCGCCAGACGGTAACCTGATACAGCGGCACGTACACCACTACCACCAGGCAACGCATCACTTTCCATCATATGTACTACAGCCCGAACCGTTTTTTCATCCGCTACGCGTGTACCCAGTACCGGAGGCGTGACTTTGGTGATCGACAATGGCCGGTAGATACCAAAAGAACCCAAAGTGGCATATTCGCGAGCAATTTGCAGTGGTGTTACGCGTAAACCATAACCAAATGAGAAGGTCGCACGTTCAATATCAGCCCAGCGCTGGCGGTGCAGTGGGAAATACCCCACACTTTCCCCCGTCAATCCAAGCCCTGTAGGCTTACCCAGACCAAATGACTGATACGTATTCACCAGGACTTCTGCTGGCATCGCCAGTGCGATGTGCGATACACCAATATCACTGGATTTCTGCAGGATACCGGTCATGGTGAGTCTCGACCAGTGCCCAACATCGCGGATCAAGTGGCCATTAACTCTGTATGGCGTGGTATCCAGCACGGAATCCGGGCGCACCAGTTTACGAACCAGTCCTTCCATTACCACCAGCGGTTTCACCGTTGAACCTGGTTCATAACTGTCGTTGATCGCCGCATTACGCATCTGTGCAGGCGACACCTTCGCAAAATTATTCGGGTTAAAGGAAGGATAAGAAGCCATGCCGAGGATCTCGCCAGTATCAATCTTAATCAATACTGCTGCGCCGGAATCCGCTTTATTCAGTAGCACCCCATCTCGTAGTTTGCTGTACAGAGTGTACTGATCAAATTTATCAATGCTGAGCTGCACAGTTGGTGGCTGCTGTGGCGGCTCATAGTTGATCATCGAGATGATATTTCCCTTCGCATCCTGGCGGTATTTTTCCACCCCAGGCGTTCCCTGTAATAACTTATCGAAACTCTTCTCCAGCCCGGTCAATCCCGCATTATCGGCACCAACGATACCGAGCAGAGGAGCCGTAGCGTCACTCATCGGGTAAAAGCGGCTGTCGTCATAAACCGAAGTGATACCCGCCAGATGTAACTGAGAAATGTCTTTCGCAATGCCCAGTTCAACTTTGCGTCCTAAATAGAGGAAGCGACGATGAGGATTCTCATTAATTTGCGCAGCGATCTCTTCCGGACGCATCTCCAGCGCATTAGCAAGGTAAGCCCATTTAGCATTAGTAAAATCAGGTTGAGCTTCCAGTACTCTCTGTGGGTCGGCAATGATATCGCGCGATGGCACACTCAAAGCCAGCGCTTCGCCATTACGATCCAGCAAAGTTCCACGATTCGTCGGCAGAGTTACGGTACGCAGTGAACGTTCATCTGCTTGTTTTTCCAGCATCGGATGATTGATTAATTGCAGATCCGCTACCCGCACCAACAGGATAACCAGACATGCCAGAACACCAGCACAAATAAGGCGAAAACGCCCAGGGTTAAAAGTAGGGGCAGGCTGAGACTTCGCCAGCGATCTTTTCAGGGGGCGCATAATTCTTCCAGAACAGGGGGGACTAATAACTCTCTGGCAGTTATACAAAAAAGGATTCGGAGATAACAGAGAAACAGTGTTTCAGATCATGATTGATTTATCGGGAATGATATAAAATTCTTAAAATAATCAAACAAATCAGATGACTACAGAATATTCTTAAATTGCAGGCAAAAAAAACCTGCGCATCTGCGCAGGTTGGTGAAACTAAAGTCATAAATACTTTTTGATGTTCACCCATCAATACCTCTGGGATCTGAACTGTATCAATCCTGAGTGATTGATCGCCATTCAGTAATCGCAACAGTTGATCGCAAAGTGTAACCAGCTATGTGATTTGTAGGGATTTCAGTAACGTATCGTCTGGTTTGACCAACCTCTGCATTCAGTCATTCCACCGATGCAGATTTTTCAATCTCTACCAGGCAACTCATGGCATTAGGCCCCTGCGTCAATGATGAAGTGCCGATATCCAGAGTCAGTACATTCGGGTTACCTGCCCGATCCCAGTCGCGCCATGTTTTACCGAATCCAGGGTCAAACCAGGCCCCGGTAGAGATCAGTACCACATTCTGGCGTACGCCTTCAGTCAGACGCGCCCCTGCCTGAATACGACCACGATCATTACGGACTTCAATCACATCACCATCACTTATCCCACGTTCTGCCGCGTCCAGAGGATGCATCCATAAGGTTTCACGCCCGGCGGTTTTATTCGCCTGTACTGTTGGTGTCGCATCCATCTGGCTGTGCAGACGATCAGACGGTTGAATCGAGATCATATGCAGCGGGAAACGCTGTTTAATCTCCGCACCCAGCCACTCCTGAGGTTCACGCCATTCCGGATGTGGGCCAAAGTCTGCCAGTTGATAACCTTTGATGGTTTCAGAAAACAGTTCAATTTTGCCACTGGCGGTATTAATAGGATGAGCAACCGGATCAGCACGAAAATCAGACATAAAGATCCAGTCTTCCTGTGGTGGTGCGATCTCCACATGGCCTTGCTGCCAGAAGGTGTCGAATTCCGGGAACCCGATACCTTTACGCTGATGGGCAAGAGCGCAGCGCTGATAAAGATGCTGAATCCATGCCATTTCATCGCGGTTTTCCGTAAAGGCTTCGCGGTAACCTAAGCGTTCTGCCAAATCGGCAAAGATATCAAAATCGTTACGTGCCTGATGTTGCGGCGCAATCGCCTGATGCATCGCAAAGACAAAGCGGTCGCGGGATGATCCACCGATATCATTACGTTCCAGTGTGGTGGTTACCGGCAATATGATATCTGCCATCTGCGCCGCTGGCGTCCAGACGATATCCTGCACAACAACTGTATCCGGGCGTTGCCAGCCCGCAACCAACCGGTTCAGTTGCTGATGATGATGGAAGGGATTGCCGCCCGCCCAGTGGATCATATGAATATCCGGGTAGGTATGTGTCTGCCCCTGGAAGGTATATTCCTCTCCCGGATTCAGTAACATATCGCTAATACGGGCAACCGGTATCGCCTGATCGGCAATCGGGTTCACTCCCACCGACATCAGTGGTGAGGGGCCTTCAATACGCGGATTACCCACGCTATTCATCGAACCGTGACCAAAGGAGAATCCTGCGCCGGGTAATCCCGGCTGTCCTAACATGGACGACAGCGCAATCATCATCCAGTAAGGTTGCTCACCTCGATGGGCACGCTGCACGGAATAAGAACAGGTAATAAAGCTGCGTTTACCGCACAGTTGCTGTGCCAGTAACGTAATACGTGCTGCCGGGATCCCCGTGATCTCACTGGCCCATTGTGGTGTTTTAGGCTGACCATCGTCTTCTCCCAGCAGATAGCGGCGTAACTGCGGATAACCGACACAGTGCGATTGCAGAAATGCATTATCTACCGCTCCCAGACGCTCGATTTCAAAGCCCAATGCCAGCATCAATGCCACATCGGTATTTGGACGAATGGGGATCCATTCGGCATTAATAAAATCCGGGCAATCATCACGCATCGGGCTGATATTGATTACCGGTGTGCCTTTCGCTGCCAGTTGTTCCAGCGCAGGCTTCAGGCTGTGTTCCCCTGCTCCGCCAGAAGCAACCTGGGCGTTTTTTAGCGCCAGACCACCAAACGCCACAAAAATCTCACAGTGTTTGATCACCGCTGGCCAGTCAGTGACCCGACCGGTCAGTGGCATATAAGTGCCTATCACATAAGGTAAAAAGAACTGTGCTGCACCCCAGCTGTAATTCCCCTGCTGGTCAATACCGCCACCACCGAGGTTATAGAAACGGCGTACCAGAGTACGTGCATGGTTAACACGTCCCGCCGATGACCAGCCATAAGAGCCGTTAAAAATACCACTGGCACCATAACGCTCACGCACCCGGCGGTTCTCTTCTGCTACTAAATCGAGCGCAGTTTCCCAGTCAACCGCGACAAAGTCTTCCCGCCCACGCAGGGTACGATCACTTTTTTCCCGTGATTTCAGCCATGAGCGGCGCACCATTGGCTGGCGAATACGTTTATCTGAATACACCAGCTCAGGGATGGACTTGAGCATCGGTGAGGGATCCCGATCCGCGAAAAACGGTTCGCAACGCAGTAGTTTTTCATTTTCTACTACGGCAGTGAAAGCTCCCCAGTGAGCCAGGTGAGGTAATTTTTTTAACGCCATGACAGGATCCGCTCATCGTATCTGTTATTCAGATAAGCAGAATAGCACTGCAATATATGGCAGTGAAACCGTGTTCACCTTCTTCCTGTGGAGTATGCTGCCTTTGGATATTGTCAGCAGAAAAAATCCTCAGCTTTGCGACAGCCTGCGCATTCTACAGGCTTGCAGTCACTGTGGCTTTCCGCAACACTACAACAATGTAAACGTTTACCCTAAAAGGTTTGATCGCAATGGCTACCATAAAGGATGTCGCCAAACTTGCGGGAGTGTCGGTTGCCACCGTTTCCCGCGTCATCAATAACTCGCCAAAGGCCAGTGAAAGCTCGCGTCTGGCAGTGACTCAGGCAATGGAATCGCTGAAATACCATCCGAATGCAAATGCACGTGCGCTGGCACAACAGTCCACGGAAACCATTGGTCTGGTGGTGGGTGACGTATCCGATCCCTTTTTTGGCGCGATGGTGAAATCAGTCGATGAGATTGCATGGAATACCGGTAATTTCCTGCTCATTGGTAATGGCTACCATAACGAGCAAAAAGAGCGCCAGGCAATTGAACAGTTAATCCGCCACCGTTGTGCGGCACTGGTTGTTCATGCCAAAAAAGTCCCTGACGATGAGCTGACCAGCCTGATGAAACAGATCCCTGGCATGGTGCTGTTAAATCGCGTGTTGCCGGGTTATGAACAGCGTTGTATTGCGCTGGATGACCGTTATGGTGCCTGGCTGGCAACCCGTCATCTGATCCAGCAGGGGCACAAAAATATTGCTTTTATCTGCTCCACTCACCCGATCTCTGACTCCACTGACCGTTTACAGGGTTACTACGATGCACTGAAAGAGCATGGACTGCTCTGTAATGAGCGGCTGGTGGCCTTTGGTGAGCCAGATGAAGTCGGCGGTGAAGCCGCGATGACGGAATTACTGGGCCAGGGAAAAACCTTCAGCGCTGTCGCCTGTTATAACGATTCAATGGCAGCAGGCGCGCTGGCAGTATTGAGTGATAATGGCGTGCGAGTGCCAGAGGAGATCTCACTGATTGGGTTTGATGATGTTCTGGTATCACGTTATGTCAGACCCCGTCTGACCACGATACGTTATCCCATTATTACCATGGCACAACAAGCCGCCACTCTGGCACTGGCGCTGGCACATGGCCATCCGTTACCAGAAGTGACTCATCTGTTCAGCCCAACACTGGTGCGCCGCCATTCGGTCAGCGCACCTGCCTGATTACAGCTCCAGCGCCAGCAGCTCCGCCACCGTTTGTGCTCGGCGGATCTGCCGTGGCTGACCATTTTCAAACAGAACTTCTGGTAGCAATGGGCGTGTGTTGTAGTTGGAAGACATCGAGGCACCATAAGCCCCGGTATCATGGAAGACCAGATAATCTCCCACTTTTACAGCAGGCAGTGCACGGGTTTCCACCTTACCGCCTTCCTGCTGGGTAAACACATCACCGGATTCACATAGCGGGCCTGCCACTACCGTTTCCACGGTGTTGTGTTCATCCAGCTCACGCTCATCCCCCGCTATCGCAGAAATATGGTGATAACTGCCATACATGGAGGGGCGCATCAGATCGTTAAAGCCTGCATCCACCAGAACAAAGTGGCGGCTCCCCATCTGCTTCACGACCCGTACCTGGCTGACCAGTACGCCAGATTCAGCCACCAGGAACCGACCCGGCTCGATTTCCAGTTTTACCGCATGACCCAGATGTTTAGCGACCCGCTGGCGTGCTGCATCCCACAAACCAAAGTAGTGATCGGTATCAATCCGCTCTTCACCAAAACGATACGGGATCGACAAACCACCGCCCGCAGAAATCGCTTCCAGATCCTGACCAAAGCTAACGACCTGATCCACCATCGCATCACAAACCTGTTCCAGATGGCTGTAATCCACGCCGGAGCCGATATGCATATGGATCCCCACCAGTTTCAGTTGATAACGCTGGATCGCTTCGAGTGCCAGCGCCATATCGCCATACCAGATCCCGTGTTTACTGTTTTCGCCACCGGTATTGGTTTTCTGGCTGTGACCATGACCAAAACCTGGGTTAACACGCAACCATACCGGATGTCCGGTGGATACCGCTCCCAGTTGATGCAGCATATCGACAGAGCCCGCATTAACCGGCACTTTCAATTCCGTTACGCGTGCCAGTGTCGGCGCATCTAACAGATCAGCAGTAAAGACGATCTCATCCCCACCAGCCTGGTAGCCTGCAGCCAGTGCACGTTCAATTTCCCCCAGAGAAACCGAATCAACTTTTACGCCAGCAGTACGCATCAGACGCAGAATATGAATGTTTGAGCAGGCTTTCTGGGCAAAACGCACTACATCAAACTGCTGCAACTGAGCAATACGTTGCTGAATAATGCTGGCATCGTAAGCCCAGACCGGGCCGCCGACATTACGGGCAAGCGTTAAAAGGTTTTCCTGATTCAGGGCGGTTGTCGTATCGGTCAGCAGGCGTGGCATAGGTTTTCTCCATAAGGTCATAAACTCATTACGCCACAGCAATCTACGGGATAAAAATATCTGTTTTATCGTAGTCTATTCATTCATGATATGGCTTTACGGTATTTAACTTTATTCCGGAAACAACATGGCTGGTATATCCCTGCGTCATATTGAGATCTTTCATGCGGTTATCACCACAGGTAATCTCACCGAGGCAGCAACAATGCTGCATACCTCGCAGCCCACCGTCAGTCGTGAGCTAGCCCGCTTTGAGAAACTGACTGGTCTGCAACTGTTTGAGCGGGTACGTGGACGTTTGCAGCCCACCGTCCAGGGGCTGCGGTTGTTCGAAGAGGTACAGCGCTCCTGGTATGGACTGGACCGGATTATTAATGCCGCCGAAGGGTTACGTCAGTTTCGTCAGGGTGAGTTATCGATAGCCTGTCTGCCAGTGTTTTCACAGTCGTTACTGCCACAACTGTGCCAGCCATTTATGCAGCAATATCCGGATCTGAGTCTGAATATTATTCCGCAGGAATCGCCGTTACTGGAAGAGTGGTTATCGGCGCAGCGCTATGATTTGGGTCTGACGGAAACCACACATACACCCGCAGGGACGGAACGCAGTGCCCTGTTTACTCAAAACGAAGTCTGTGTGCTGCCAGAGCAGCATCCACTGGCCCAGCGTGATTGCCTGACGCCACAGGATTTTGCCGGGCAGAATTACATCAGCCTGTCGCGTACCGACAGCTACCGGCAGCTTCTGGATAACCTGTTTAACGAACAAGGTGTTCAGCGGCGAATGGTCATGGAAACCCATAGCGCAGCATCTGTCTGTGCGATGGTGGGAGCGGGAATCGGGGTATCGATTGTGAATCCCCTGACTGCGCTGGATTACGCTGACAGCGGAGTGGTGATGCGACGTTTCAGTGTGGATGTGGCGTTTACCGTCAGTCTGATCAGACCGCGCCACCGACCGGCTTCCGCGTTGGTGGATGCATTTAGCCAGCATCTGCAACAGCATATCGGCTTGTTCAGCCAGCGTCTGGAACAACAGTTGAAGTAACCGTTCACCGCTACAGACGGCGGTGAACGGTTAACAGCGAGCGGAATGATTAGGCGTTAATCGCCTGCGCCTGCTGGCGGGAACCACGGAAAGTAATCAGGCAAATCAGCAATCCAATGGCAGCCAGTCCGGCGGCAGCAACAGGCACTGCGGTCAGACCATAACCGCCACTGATTACCGCACCACCCACCCAGGCACCCAGAGCATTACCGGCATTAAAAGCGGAGATGTTCAGGGTAGACACCAGATTAGGTGCATCTTTACCGTGGCGTACCACATTAATCTGCAACGCCGGAACTGTAGCAAAGGTCGCCATCGCCCACAGGAACAGGGTAATTTCAGCCAGCCACAGAGAATGAGACGTCCAGTTAAATAACAGAGAAAAGAGAGCGATCAGAGAGAAACTGAGGATCAGACTGAAGGAAACCCGCCAGTCAGCCAGTTTTCCGCCCAGGATATTACCGACCGTCAGACCAGCACCAATCAGGAACAGCGTCCAGCTTACGCCACGGTCACTGATCCCGGTCACGCCAAGCAGCAGCGGTGCAATATAGCTGAACAGTGCAAACATCGCGGCAGCAAAAAAGACCGTCATCAGTAACGACAGCCATAACTTACCATTTTTCAGTGCGCTGAATTCATGAGCCAGGTTAACCGGTTTTTCATCGCGATTCGTTGGCAGGCTGACAATCAGACCAATAAAGGCCAGCACACCAATAACAGATACGCCCCAGAAGGTTGCCCGCCAGCCGAATATCTGACCAAACCAGGTGCCCAATGGCACACCCAGTACGTTCGCCAGCGTTAAACCGGTAAACATCAGTGCCACTGCGGAAGCCTGTTTGCCCGGTGCGACCAGGCTTGCCGCCACCACTGAGCCAATACCAAAGAAAGCACCATGGCAAAGCGCCGTGACGATTCGTGCCAGCATCAACAGGTTATAGCTGTAAGCCAGAGCACAAAGAATATTGCCGATGATAAAAATGATCATCAATAAGGTCAGTGTACGCTTGCGCGGCAATTTCGCAGTTAGCAGCGCCATAATCGGTGCCCCAATCGCCACACCCAGTGCATAGCCACTGATCAACCAGCCCGCAGACGGGATTGATACCTGGAGGTCCGTTGCGACCTCCGGTAACAAGCCCATAATCACGAACTCGGTGGTGCCGATAGCAAAGGCACTAAGTGCCAGTGCTAATAAAGAGACAGGCATTTCACACACTCCAGTAAATAAGACGAATTTTGTCAGTGATATTTGTGTATATACAAAGACAGCGATAGTTGTCAGGTGAATTATTTATGATTAAAGCAGAGAGTAAAACGGCCAGCAAAGCTGGCCGTTAAATTGTGCGGCAGAAATTACTTGCTACCTGGGCGCAGAGCCGGGAACAGGATCACATCACGGATAGTGTGGCTGTCAGTAAACAGCATCACCATACGGTCAATACCAATGCCCAGACCGGCAGTCGGTGGCAGACCGTGTTCCAGTGCGGTTACGTAATCTTCATCGTAGAACATCGCTTCGTCATCACCAGCATCTTTCGCGTTAACCTGTTGCAGGAAACGTTCAGCCTGGTCTTCTGCATCGTTCAGCTCCGAGAAGCCGTTACCGATTTCACGACCACCGATAAAGAATTCAAAGCGATCAGTGATTTCCGGGTTCTCGTCGTTACGACGTGCCAGCGGAGAAACTTCAGCCGGGTATTCGGTAATAAAGGTTGGCTGGATCAGATGCGCTTCTGCGGTTTCTTCAAAGATTTCCGTCACCAGGCGGCCCAGACCCCAGCTCTTCTCTACTTTGATACCGATAGACTGGGCAATCGCCACAGATTTATCGAAGTCATCAAGATCAGCCAGATTGGTTTCCGGACGATATTTCAGAATCGCTTCTTTCATCGTCAGTTTTTCGAATGGCTTACCGAAGTCGAACTCCTGCTCACCGTATTTCACTACCGTGGTGCCAAGAACGTCCTGCGCCAGCGTACGGAACAGGCTTTCGGTCAGTTCGATCAGGTCTTTGTAATCTGCATAAGCCATATAGAGTTCCATCATGGTGAACTCTGGGTTATGGCGCGGAGAAATACCTTCGTTACGGAAGTTACGGTTGATCTCGAAAACGCGATCAAAGCCGCCCACGACCAGGCGCTTCAGATACAGCTCTGGCGCAATACGCAGGTACATATCGATGTCCAGCGCATTGTGATGTGTGATAAACGGACGCGCAGAAGCGCCACCCGGGATCACCTGCATCATCGGCGTTTCAACTTCCATAAAGTTGCGATCAACCATGAAGCTGCGGATGCCCGCCATGATTTTTGAACGCACCACAAAGGTATTACGCGAGTCATCGTTACTGATCAGGTCCAGATAACGCTGACGATAACGGGTTTCCTGATCCGCCAGGCCGTGGAATTTATCTGGCAGCGGACGCAGTGCCTTGGTCAGCAGACGCAGCTCGCTACAGTGGATCGACAGTTCGCCCGTTTTTGTCTTAAACAACTTACCGCGCGCACCGACGATATCGCCAAGATCCCACTTTTTGAACTGTTCGTTATAGATACCTTCAGCCAGGTCATCACGGGAAACGTAAAGCTGAATTCGGCCACCGACGTCCTGCAGCGTCACGAAAGAGGCTTTACCCATGATACGGCGAGTCATCATACGGCCAGCAACGCTAACTTCGATGCCCAGCGCTTCCAGCTCTTCGTTCTCTTTCTCATCAAACTCGGCGTGCAGCGTATCCGAGGTGCGATCACGGCGGAAGTCGTTCGGGAACGCCACACCAGTTTCACGCAGCGCGCTGAGCTTTTCGCGACGCGCTTTCAGTTCGTTATTAAGCTCAAGTGCGGCATCAGCGGCCTGCGGTTGTTGTTCAGACATGTGAGTTCCTTATAACCCTGCTTTCAAACTTGCTTCGATAAAACGATCCAGATCGCCGTCCAGTACTGCCTGTGTATTCCGCGTTTCTACGCTGGTGCGCAGATCTTTAATGCGTGAATCATCCAGTACGTAAGAACGGATCTGGCTGCCCCAGCCGATATCAGACTTGTTATCTTCCGCAGCCTGCTTGTCAGCATTTTTCTTCTGCATTTCATATTCATACAGCTTTGCACGCAGCTGTTTGAATGCCTGATCTTTGTTTTTATGCTGAGAACGATCGTTCTGGCACTGCACCACAATGTTGGTCGGAAGGTGGGTAATACGCACCGCCGACTCGGTTTTATTTACGTGCTGACCACCCGCACCCGAGGCACGGTAAACGTCAATACGTAAATCTGCCGGGTTAATGTCGATATCAATATCGTCTTCCACTTCCGGGTAGATAAATACCGAGCTAAACGAGGTATGACGGCGACCACCAGAGTCAAACGGGCTTTTACGTACCAGGCGGTGAACGCCAGTTTCGGTACGTAACCAGCCGAATGCATAGTCACCGATAATTTTGATGGTAGCCGATTTTGTTCCAGCCACTTCACCTTCGGATTCTTCGATAATTTCGGTTTTAAAGCCTTTGGCTTCTGCCCAGCGCAGATACATACGCAGCAGCATACTGGCCCAGTCCTGTGCTTCCGTACCACCGGAGCCAGCCTGGATATCCATATAACAGTCAGCGCTGTCATACTGACCCGAGAACATACGACGGAATTCCAGCTCGGCCAGTTTATTTTCAAGGCCATCCAGCTCAGAAACCGCTTCGTTGAAGGTGTCTTCGTCGTCAGCTTCTACTGCCAGATCCAGCAGACCAGAAACATCTTCCAGGCCCTGAGCCATCTGATCAAGGGTATCAACAATCGCTTCTAATGAGGAACGTTCTTTACCCAGCGCCTGTGCGCGTTCAGGTTCATTCCAGACATCAGGCTGCTCAAGTTCAGCATTTACTTCTTCAAGACGTTCTTTCCTGGCATCATAGTCAAAGATACCCCCGAAGAACGCCGCTGCGCTCAGTGAGATCCTGAATTCGGTTCTTTACCGGATTAATTTCAAACATGGTTTTAGAATCTTTTTAGGTGATCAAAAAGGACGTGAATGTAACGAAGCAGTTTAACCGAAATAGTGTGCAGTTTGTAGCATTGAACACGTTTTGGCAGCGCAATAACCCTCAAACCAGAATAAATGGAGAAAGTGATGACTGTTACTGATGCCCTGATAGCATTTACCTTTGCTGCCACGCTGTTGACCCTGACCCCAGGGCTGGATACTGCATTGATTTTACGGACTTCAACGGTAGAAGGCACCCGCAAAGCGATTCAGGCACAACTGGGGATTAATGCAGGATGCCTGGCCTGGGCTGCAATGGTCGCGTTTGGTTTGGGGGCGTTAATTGCTGTCTCTGAACTGGCTTATGACGTGCTGAAATGGTGCGGTGCCACCTATCTGGCGTGGCTTGGTGCGCAAATGTTGCTGTGCCCCCGTAAGAAAATGGGCGATGCCAACAGCACACAAAGAACACAAAACTGGTTTATGCGCGGCTTCTTTGGCAACCTGCTGAACCCGAAAGTCGGTATTTTTTATGTGTCGTTTCTGCCGCAATTTATTCCTGCCGGGCACTCTCCGATCCTGTGGACCTTTGGCCTGGTGATGATCCATGTGGTTCTGGGTACATTGTGGTCATCACTGTTGATTGGCTGTACACGCAAACTGTCCGCCATTTTACAGCGTGAAAATGTGGTGAAGTGGCTGGATCGTACAACTGGCACAGTGTTTCTGCTGTTCGCAGCCAAACTGGCCTTCAGCCATCGCCCGGGATAAACAGAGTCCACCACAGCCAGTTTAATAACAGGAAGCAATGTGGAAACGCCTCCCTCCTCGTACACAGGAAGGCACACGAGGAGGAAACAGCTGGATTACAGCGCCCAGAGATGATCAATAATCAGTTGGACATTGCGGTTGCCACGGAATTCATTGATATCCAGCTTGTAGGCCAGTTCCACATGGCGAACACTGGGATCGGGCCACAACGTGGTATCAATATTAAAAGCGATGCCATCAAGCAGCGGACCGCCACCCAGCGGTTCCAGCATCACTTTCAGGTGACGTTCTCCCACCAGACGCTGTTGCAGCAGCTTAAATTTGCCATCAAAGGTCGGTTCCGGGAACGCCTGCCCCCACGGACCGGCATCGCGCAGCATCTCAGCAACGGGTAACGTCAGTTCCTGTGGTAACAGCTCACCATCACTCCACACCACGCCTTGCAATGCTTCAGCGTCCAGCATCTCACCGACAAGATTGGCAAAACGCTGCCGGAATTCCGGGAATTTTGCCTCAGATAATGACAATCCAGCCGCCATCGCATGGCCGCCAAATTTGATAATCAGTCCCGGATTGAGCGTATCCAGACGCTCCAGCACATCACGCATATGCAGTCCGGCAATCGAACGTCCGGAACCTTTCAGCGTGCCATCCCCAGCCGGAGCAAAAGCAATGACCGGACGATGGAAGCGCTCTTTCAGACGTGAAGCAAGGATGCCCACCACTCCCTGATGCCATTCCGGGTGATACATAGCAATCCCCAGAGGCAAGGCGTCACTGGTTTGTTCCAGGTTATTGCATAGCGACAGGGCTTCCGCCTGCATCCCTTGCTCAATCTCTTTACGCGTCTGGTTCAGGGCATCCAGCTCGCTGGCCAGCATCCGCGCCTGGGCAAGATCTTCACTCAACAACAGCGACACACCCACCGACATATCATCCAGCCGTCCGGCGGCATTCAGTCGTGGCCCCAGAGCAAAACCTAAATCGCTGGCTGCCAGTTGGCGGGCATCACGATTAGCGATCTCCAGCAAAGCCCGAATACCGGGCCGGCATTTGCCCGCACGAATACGGCTTAACCCCTGCCACACCAGGATACGGTTATTGTCATCCAGCGGTACCACATCGGCGACTGTGCCCAGCGCGACCAGATCCAGCCACTCAGCCAGATTAGGTAATGGTGTTACGCCACTTTCTCGCAGGCGGGCACGCAGCGCCAGCATCAGATAGAACGCCACGCCAACCCCTGCCAGCGCTCGTGAAGGGAACTGACAGTCGCTGAGATTCGGATTAACAATGGCATCGGCGGCTGGCAGGGTATCGCCCGGTAAGTGGTGATCGGTCACGACCACCGCAATCCCTTTTTGGTGAGCCAGTTCCACCCCAGAATGGGAAGAAATGCCGTTATCCACGGTGACAATCAGTTGAGCACCGCGCGCCGCAGCCTGTTCTACAACTTCCGGGCTGAGGCCGTAGCCATCATCAAAACGGTTCGGCACCAGATACTTAATATTGCGCCCCCCCATAGCCCGTAACGCCAGCACAGTCAGTGCCGTACTGGTGGCACCATCGGCATCAAAATCCCCCACGATCATAATGCACAGGTCATCATTCAGTGCCTGCTGGAGGATATCAACAGCGCGATCAATACCGCTCAGGGAATGGAAAGGATGTAGATTTTTTGCCCCTCGCTCTAACGCGGTGGGATCCGTCACCCCACGCAGGGCGTATAAACGACGAAGTAACGGGTGTAAATCGGCAGGAAGTGCAACAGCATCCGCCGCCTGACGGCGACGGAGTTCGGTTTTAGCTTTGTGCAAAATCAGGCACCATTTTTCTGGCTATCGAGATACTTTTTCAGATCCTGCGGGCCCTGATAACCTGGGATCATCGTGCCATTCTGCAACAATATCGCTGGTGTACCCTGAATACCGAACAGAATGCCCAGTTTATAATGCGCAGCAAGATCAATGTCGCACTTCGCAGGCGCAACATCACCGCCTTTCATGGCAGCATCAAATGCTTTACGGCGATCAGCCGCACACCAGATCGATTTCATCTGCTGTTCTACCTGACCATTTAATCCTTCACGCGGGAAGGCCAGATAGCGCACGGTGATACCTAATGCATTGTAGTCTGCCATCTGCTCATGCAGTTTACGGCAGTAGCCACAGGTAATATCGGTAAAGACGGTGATCACATGTTGTTCTTTCGTCGCTTTATACACGATCATCTCTTTGCTCAGCGCATCCACTTTCTTTTCCAGCAGCTGATTGGTCACGTTCGCTGGCTGTGCACCGCTCACATTATACAAAGGGCCTTGTATAAAATATTTACCATCATCAGTGACATACAACACGCCGCTTTCGGAAAGCACGGTTTTGATGCCCGGCAGTGGAGAAGGCTGAATTTCGGTCTGTTGCAAGCCCAGGCGGCTTAATGACTGTTTAATTGCCGTATCATCTGCGTGAGCCAGCCCACTGAGCGAGGCAATCAGGAAAGACAGTAACAGACGGGTTTTCATTTTATATCCTTATAGCCTGGCAAACAGGCTTGTTTTCATTCATTTTATGCACGTGGGTGATGCTGCTGATGGAGCTGGCGCAGGCGTTCTGTTGCCACGTGCGTATAAATCTGGGTTGTGGAAAGATCGCTGTGTCCCAGTAACATTTGTACGACACGTAAATCTGCACCATGATTCAGAAGATGGGTCGCAAAAGCATGACGTAACACGTGCGGCGACAACTTTTCACTGTCGATTCCCGCCAGTGTGGCGTAATGTTTGATACGATGCCAGAAGGTTTGCCGGGTCATATGTTGAGCACGATTGCTGGGAAATAACACATCCAGCGTCTGACCATTCAGCAACCACGGACGACCATATTCGATAAACCGTTCTATCCAGTATACCGCTTCTTCGCCCATCGGCACTAGTCGCTCCTTGTTGCCTTTACCTGTTACGCGCACGACTCCCTGCCGCAAACTGATATCATTCAGGGTTAATCCCACCAGCTCACTGACGCGCAATCCGGTGGCATAAAGCAGTTCCAGCATCGCTTTATCACGTAGCTCAATCGGTTCTTCTTCACTGGGAGCCTGTAGCAATCGTTCTACCTGCGCTTCCGACAGATCTTTCGGCAGACGCTGTGGCAATTTGGGGGATGACAGCAACGCACTGGGATCATCCGCCCGCAATTTTTCACGGTACAGATACTGAAACAGACGCCGCATCGCGCTCAGTAAACGAGCGGAGCTACTGGCCTTGTAACCCCCTTCCAGCCTTTCAGCAAGGAAACTTTGCAGATGGGTCGCATCCACATTCAGCAAGGTGAGTTGCTGGTGTTGCAACCACTCTGTCAGTGAACGCAGATCAAGTCGATAAGAAACCACGGTGTTTTGCGCAAGATTACGCTCGATCCACAATGCATCAAGAAACTGTTCAATCAGATCGCTGTCCTGCACGTTCTTTCCTCCGGTTCGGGGTTATCCCTATTATGCCTTATTCTTATCCATATCTGGTATTATCGCACCCATACCTGAAAAAAATGAGTTTTTACTTTCATGAATATTGGTCTGTTTTACGGCTCCAGCACCTGTTACACCGAAATGGCAGCCGAAAAAATTCGCGATTTTATTGGCGAAGATCTGGTGACATTGCACAACCTGAAGGATGACTCTCCGCGACTGATGGAGCAGTACGATTTGCTGATTCTGGGTATCCCAACCTGGGATTTTGGTGAATTACAGGAAGACTGGGAAGCGATCTGGAATGAGCTGCCCACTCTCAATTTGCGTGGGAAAATTGTCGCACTGTACGGAATGGGCGACCAGGGGGAATACAGCGAATGGTTCCTTGATGCACTGGGTATGCTGCATGAAGTGCTGGCCCCAGGTGGTGTGCAATTTGTTGGTTACTGGCCGATTGCAGGTTACGAATTTACCAGCAAAAAACCGCTGACCGCAGATGGCCAGCAGTTTGTCGGCCTGGCACTGGATGATGTTAACCAGTTTGATCAGACCGATGAGCGCATTGCTCAGTGGTGTGAACAGATCCTGACAGAAACCGCCGAATTACTCTAACTGGTCATGGCTTACCACAGAATATGGCGTTTACTGACGCTTCATCTGCATCAGCAAATGTTGCCGCAGTGCGCGCCACTCAGCCTGTTCCATACTGTCTGAAAACAGCCAAAGTTTCTCACGCTGACCATGCATACTGCGTAAGGAAAGCAGGATCATCCAGCGACTTTGCCAGGGCTTTGCCGCCAGAAACCATCGTTGCTGACGCCAGTTCACCTGTCCGGTATTACTCACATCAATCGGCCCGACTCTGGAGAGAATGCGCCGCTGAGCACGTACGCTTTCCATCACCACCAGAATCAGTAACAGCATCCATATCAGGGTAGCACTGCCGGACCAGGGGATAAGTAACAGCAGCAAAACGACAACGCCATGCAGCAACAGAGACTGCCACTGTGCGCACCAGGAAACCCTCAACTCACATCGCCACAGGACCACGTTGTTGATTGCGCTCCTGAATCAGTGCCACCATTCGCTGAAATTCAGGATCCACTGGCTTACCGTGGTTCATCAACCAGTTGAACAGGTCGGGATCATCGCTTGCCAGCAGATTAACAAATACCCGTTTGTCGGTATCACTCAGCGAATCATACTCATATTCAAAAAAAGGCAGGATAGAGATATCGAGTTCCCGCATACCACGTCGGCATGCCCAGCGAATACGTGATTTATTTGTAATATCCATGTTACTCAGCATTGATTGATCAAACAGGGCTCCAGTGTACCCTTTTTTCTTTCACTATTGATGCTGCAATTTACTGCCTGCGAGGCATCACGCAAAACACGTAAGGTTACCACGCGTTTTGTGCCGCTTTTTCCGGAAACTGGTTGCAAAGCAACACGTCTCTTTTAACATGGGACGTAATGTTAATTTCCTTTTCACTTCAGGACAGAATCATGCCAGGTATTACTTTCCCATCCCGTCCTCCTGTTCCATCAACCGATTTACCGTTGACACTGATCTCACTGGAAGAGTGGGCGCTGGTCACGGCTACGGGTCCGGATCGAATCAGTTATCTTCAGGGCCAGGTGACGCTGGATGTGGCAGCCCTTGCAGCCGAACAACACCTGCCTGCGGCGCACTGCGATGCGAAAGGGAAAATGTGGAGCACCCTGCGACTGTTCCATCGCGCAGAAGGATTAGCCTATATTGAGCGCCGTAACCTGCGTGATACGCAACTGACAGAACTGAAAAAATATTCTGTTTTTTCCAAAGTCACTCTGGCTGCTGACGACAATTCCGTGTTGCTGGGTCTGGCTGGAGAGCAGGCACGTTCTGCGCTGGCTGAGCTTTTCCCGGTAGTGCCTGATGCCACAACGCCTGTAATCCAGCAGGACGACACCACCCTGTTGTGGTTCGCACTGCCAGCTGAACGTTTTTTGTTGATCACCAGTGAAGCAAAAGTTGCCGAACTGCAGCAGGCGCTGGAAGGTAAAGCCGCCCTGAATAACAGTGCTCAATGGCTGGCTTTAGATATTGAAGCCGGTTTCCCGATTATTGATGCAGCAACCAGCGCACAATTCATTCCCCAGGCCACCAATGTGCAGGCACTGCATGGCATCAGCTTTAAAAAAGGCTGCTATACCGGTCAGGAGATGGTAGCACGCGCTAAATTTCGTGGTGCCAACAAACGGGCGCTGTTCTGGCTGGCAGGCCAGGCTGGCAGTGTCCCTGAGGCTAGTAGTGCGCTGGAAATGCAGATGGGTGAAAACTGGCGCCGCACTGGCAGCGTTCTGGCAGCCTGTCGTCTGGAAAATGGTGATGTATGGGTACAGGCCGTGCTGAATAATGATCTGGAAGCCGATACCCTTCTGCGCGTTCAGGGGGATGAAGGTGGCAAACTCACTATCCAGCCACTGCCTTACGAGATCACCGCGGGTTAAGCAGCTTGCCTTTGCAGGGCTGGATATATCACAAATAAACAGGCAGGTTGATTAACAATCTGCCTGTTTTACATCACATAAAAATAGATGGCAAAAAAGTGGCACAGGCAACCGCCCAGTACAAAGCCATGCCAGATAGCGTGACTGTAGGGAATACGTTTTGAGACGTAAAAAATCACCCCCAGCGAGTAAATGATCCCTCCTGCCGCCAGCAACCAGACACTCCCCGCAGGCAGGCGAGTTACCATCTGATAAATAACAATCAATGATAGCCAGCCCATCAGCAAATACGTTGCCAGCGAGAATGCTTTAAAGCGGTGTGCAAATACCAGTTTAAAGACAATCCCTGCCAGTGCCAGCCCCCATATCACCACCATCAAGCCATGCGCCAGGGGAGACTTCAGTCCAACCAGTAAGAATGGCGTGTAAGTACCGGCAATAAGCAAATAAATCGCCGAGTGATCAATTTTTTTCAGCCAGTATTTTGCCCGCTGGTAAGGAATGGCGTGATAGAGCGTGGAAGCGAGAAACAGCAGGATCATGCTACCGCCATAGAGACTGTAGCTGGTGATTGCCACTGCTCCCGCCTGACTATGAACCGCCTGAGTGAGTAACAATACCAGCCCAATAATACCGAACAGGAAACCTATACCATGACTAATGCTGTTAGCAATTTCTTCGGTCAGCGAGCAACCGCGAGCCAGTATTTTCTGATGGACCATTTCAGATCACTCTCTTGTAAGTTGTTGTCTGATGACAACGGGATGGTGTGGTTGTAAAACCACCATCAGCTTAACTGAGAATGATTTCAGAGTACACGTGTAAGCTAAAAATATTGTAATTCCCTGGTACTGCTATTTCTTTTTTGCGAGAAAAAATCCCACTATGTCTGCTTACTGTGACCATGCGAGCCCGTGTTATATCGCTATTATCTGCCACCAGCCGCATCAATAATTGAACCTGTCACATAAGATGCAGCATCACTGAGCAGCCAGGCAATCACCTGTGCTATTTCTTCCGGCTGCCCACCTCGTTGCAGAGGAATACCCGGAGCCACACGATCCACTCTTCCAGGCTCTCCTCCGTCAGCATGCATCTCTGTATAAATAAATCCAGGTCGTACCCCGTTTACACGAATCCCCTGATCGGCCACTTCAAGCGATAATCCTTTCGTTAATGTATCCATCGCACCTTTCGATGCCGCGTAATCGACATACTCACCCGGTGATCCTGTACGCGCCGCAGCAGAAGAGACATTCACAATACCGCCCCCGTTGCCTCCATGGTGATATGCCATACGTTTGATTGCCTCGCGGCAGCAGATAAAACTCCCCGTCACGTTGGTGGCAAATACCCGGCTGATTCGTTCTGCAGTCAACTGCTCTACTGTCGCCTGTTGAAATAAAATACCGGCATTATTGACCAGGGCGGTTAATTGCCCCGGATGACGGTCAATTTCAGCAAACATCGCCATCACTTGTGCTTCATCAGCCACATCAGCCTGAATCGCAAAAGCATGACCTCCCAATTTTTTAATGTGCGCCACAACGTCTTCTGCCGCATCCGCGCGCCGGGAATAATTAACAGCAACCTGCCAGCCCGATGCCGCCAGCAACAATGCTGTAGCACGACCAATGCCGCGACTTCCACCTGTCACCAAAGCAATATTCATCACACCTCCGTAAAGCAAAAGGGACGGCATCGTGCCGTCCCTCAAATTATCTTATTACTCTTTATTCGTATTCACTCATGGGTACACACGAGCAAAACAGATTACGATCCCCGTAAACATCATCCAGACGCTTCACCGTTGGCCAGTACTTATTCGCACTTCCCGCCGGGAATACTGCCAACTCGCGGCTGTAAGGACGCTGCCAGTCACCCACGATTTCCGTCTGCGTATGCGGTGCATTAACCAGCGGGTTATCCTGAGCCGGCCATTCACCCGCTACAACACGGTCGATCTCAGCACGGATAGAAAGCATGGCATCAATAAAACGATCAAGCTCCACTTTGCTTTCTGATTCCGTTGGTTCCACCATTAGCGTTCCCGCTACCGGGAATGACATGGTGGGAGCATGGAAGCCGTAGTCGATCAGACGTTTGGCAATATCCAGTTCACTAATACCGGTTTGTTCCTTCAGAGGACGAATATCCAGAATACATTCATGAGCCACATGACCATCACGCCCAGTGTAGAGAACGGGATACGCCTCTTTCAGGCGAGCAGCAATATAGTTAGCATTAAGGATGGCGACCGAACTGGCCTGTTTCAGCCCTTCCGCACCCATCATCCGAATATACATCCAGCTGATTGGCAGAATAGAAGCACTACCAAACGGAGCAGCAGATACTGCACCCTGCTCAGTTAACATGCCTTCAATCTGTACCACGCTGTGACCCGGTACAAACGGTGCCAGATGCGTTTTCACACCGATAGGCCCCATTCCCGGTCCGCCGCCGCCATGCGGAATACAGAAGGTTTTATGCAGATTGAGGTGGGAAACATCAGCGCCAATATAACCTGGCGTGGTAATACCAACCTGAGCATTCATATTGGCGCCATCCAGATAGACCTGACCACCAAACTGATGAACGATCTGGCATACTTCACGAATGGTTTCTTCGTAAACACCGTGGGTGGATGGGTAAGTCACCATAATGCAGGATAACGCTTCACCTGCCTGTTCCGCTTTCAGACGCAAATCATGCAGATCAATATTCCCCTGGCGATCACAAGCAACGACGACCACACTCATTCCTGCCATCTGAGCAGAAGCCGGGTTAGTCCCGTGTGCCGAACTCGGGATCAAACAGATATGACGTCCGCCTTCATTGCGGCTTTCGTGGTAACGGCGGATAGCCAGCAACCCCGCATATTCGCCCTGAGCACCTGAGTTCGGTTGCATACAGAGGGCATCATATCCCGTCAGTTGTACCAGCCACTGAGAAAGCTGACCGATCATTTGCAGATAACCCGTTGCCTGTTCCGCCGGGCAGAATGGATGCAGTTCAGCAAATTCCGGCCAGGTGATGGGGATCATTTCAGCCGCAGCATTCAGTTTCATGGTGCAGGAACCCAGCGGGATCATCGCCTGATTCAGTGCCAGATCTTTGCGTTCAAGGCTGTGCATATAACGCATCATCTCAGTTTCACTGTGATGACGGTTAAAGACCGGGTGCGTCAGGATCGCATCTTCACGTAGCATGGCCGGTGGGATGGAATGGCTGCCAGTACTAACCTGAGCATCCAGTGCATCAACATCCAGACCGTGCTCTTCCCCTAACAAAATAGCGAACAGCATCGCGATATCTTCGCGACGGGTGGTTTCATCCAGCGTGATCCCCACTGCATGCAGGATATCGGTGCGCAGGTTAACACCAAAACTCTGGGCGCGATCCAATACCGCCGCTTTGTCAGCGACTTCCACCGTCAGGGTGTCAAACCAGCTGTGATGGCGCAGTACCAGCCCCCCTTTCTGCAATCCGGCAGCCAGGATATCGGTCAGACGGTGAATGCGGCTGGCAATGCGTTTCAGCCCAACCGGGCCATGGAATACCGCGTACAGGCTGGCAATATTGGCCAGCAGAACCTGTGACGTACAGATATTGGAGTTAGCTTTCTCGCGGCGGATATGCTGTTCACGTGTCTGCATCGCCATACGCAATGCCGTATTGCCCGCAGCATCGCGAGAGACGCCAATAATACGTCCTGGCATAGAGCGTTTATGCTCATCACGACTGGCAAAGAATGCAGCATGAGGACCACCGTAGCCCATAGGAACACCGAAACGCTGGGCAGAACCAAAGACGATATCCGCCCCTTGTTTACCCGGTGCCTGTAGCAGTACCAGCGCCATAAAGTCTGCCGCAATACTTACCACGATTTTCTTACTTTTCAGTTCGCTAATCAGGGAGCCATAATCATGCACTTCACCACTGGTGCCCGTTTGCTGTAACAGCACGCCAAACACATCGTCCAGTTCCAGTACTTTTTCAGCTTTATCCACCAGCACATCAAAACCGAAAGTCTCTGCACGGGTGCGCACCACATCCAGTGTTTGTGGATGTACGTCATCTGCCACAAAGAAACGGTTCGCATTTTTCAGTTTACTGATGCGCTTCGCCATCGACATGGCTTCTGCCGCTGCGGTAGCTTCGTCCAGCAATGATGCAGATGCGATATCCAGCCCCGTCAGATCCAGCGTAACTTGCTGGAAGTTAAGCAGGGCTTCAAGACGCCCCTGAGACACTTCCGGCTGATAAGGTGTGTAGGCGGTATACCAGCCTGGATTTTCCAGCATATTGCGCAGGATAACCGGCGGTGTCAGTACCGGGGTGTACCCCATACCAATAAAAGATTTATAGCACTGATTCTGCGCCGCTATTGCCTTCAGCTCGGCCAGCGCCTGATGTTCGGTCAGCGCATCGCCAACGGCTGGTGGGCTGGGGAGTTGAATATCCACAGGAACAATCGACGAGATCAAATCGGTCAGTGAATCAGCACCGACCGTATTCAGCATCGCGGTTTGCTGTTCTGATGAAGGTCCGATATGGCGTTCAATAAACGCACCTTGATGTTCAAGCTGGCTGAGAGTCTGGGTCATGAGCGGTAAATCCTGCTTCAGGCATGTTACGACAAAAGAGATGAGCGGGTGCATCAACTGCGGTTACAGCACAACGCTGTACCGCAGTGATGTTTCCGGAAATTACTCTGCGATAGCAGTTTGATAGTCAGCGGCATCTAACAAGTCAGCCAATTCTGCTTCATTGCTGGCTTTGATTTTGAACATCCAGCCATCGGTATAAGGTGCGCTGTTCACCAGCTCTGGCGCAGCTTCAAGTTCAGTATTAACCGCAATAATTTCACCACTCAGTGGTGCATAGATATCAGAAGCCGCTTTCACTGACTCAGCAACCGCACAATCATCACCCTGCGTACAGGTGCTGCCCACTTCTGGCAGATCGACAAAAACCATATCACCAAGCAGTTCCTGTGCATGCTCGGTAATCCCTACGGTATAGCTGCCATCGGCTTCTTTACGCACCCATTCGTGGCTGTCACGGTATTTCAGTTCTGCTGGTACATTGCTCATCGACTGCTCTCCAGAAAGATAACCCCACCAGACGTTTATGCTGCCGGAAACGCCATCGCCCCTGTCTGGCGGATCGGTTCAGATTTATTGTGTTACCGGTTTACCGGCACGAACAAAGATCGGTTTAGTGACCAGTACAGGTACTTCACGGTTACGAATTTGAACGATCGCCTGTTCACCGATCCCGGCAGGAACCCGCGCCAGCGCAATGCTGCAACCCAGCGTGGGCGAAAACGATCCGCTGGTGATAATGCCTTCAAGCTGGTTGCCATTATCATCCAGGAAGCGCACAGGTAACTCGTTACGCAATACACCTTTTTCGGTCATCACCAGGCCAACCAGTTTCTCCGTACCATTTTTACGTTGTGCTTCCAGTACTTCGCGGCCAATAAACTGACGTTCAGCAGGTTCCCAGGCGATGGTCCAGCCCATATTGGCAGCCAGCGGAGACACACTTTCATCCATCTCCTGCCCGTATAAGTTCATTCCTGCTTCCAGACGCAACGTGTCGCGCGCACCCAGCCCCGCGGGTTTCACTCCCGCCGCCAGCAGTTGCTGCCAGAAAGAGACAACCTGTTCAGATGGCAGAGCAATTTCATAACCAGCTTCCCCGGTATAACCCGTAGTAGCAATAAACAGATCACCAGCCTGCACACCGAAGAACGGTTTCATCCCGTCCACGGCTGCACGCTGGGCATCATTGAATAAGGTTTGTGCTTTCTGCTGGGCTTGTGGCCCCTGTACCGCAATCAGCGCCAGATCATCGCGCTCATGCAGCTCAACACTGAATGGTTCTGCATGTTCAGCGATCCACGCCAGATCTTTTTCCCGGGTAGCGGAGTTCACCACCAGGCGGAAAAAGTCTTCACTGAGGAAATAAACAATAAGATCGTCGATCACACCCGCAGATGCATTCAGCATCCCGGTATAGAGTGCTTTACCCGGCTGAGTCAGCTTCGCCACGTCGTTAGCCAGCAGATAACGCAGGAATTCCCGGGTACGAGCACCATGCAGATCAACAATGGTCATATGGGATACATCGAACATCCCTGCATCATTACGCACGGCATGATGCTCATCAATCTGTGAACCATAATGCAACGGCATCATCCAGCCGTGAAAGTCCACCATACGTGCGCCACAGACTTGATGCTGTTCGAATAACGGAGTTTGCTGAGTCATTGTCTTCCCGTTGTGTCTGTCCGCCATCCTTGATGGATGCAGAGTTATGGACATACGCCACTCACCGCTCGTGAGCGGCCTGACGCAAACGTTGTCTTCCCCTTGAACTTACCATCGAAAATCGTAATTCACCATAAGCCAAACAGGGGTGAACTCACAGTTCAGCAAGAAACTGCTTTTGGGTTTACATTGAAGCAATCACGTAAAAAACCGTTATTACACGATAAAAACAAGCAAAAAAACCCACTATTGTCAGGAAAATACACAGATTAAATACTTAACGTGCGAAAAGAGGAGTACCCAGCCTTATAAATTATCATTAGAAAATATAATGCGAATAAAGGGGTGAAATTAGAATAATTCAAATGAAAGAGAAAATGTGAAAATGGCTTAGTGTCTGTGTGACTGGCCACTAACTAATCTTTCTTTTCTGGCAGCGAAAACGATGCAAAAAGGGACAGCCCCGGTGAGGACAGCCGGATATCCACAGCGCTGAGATGGAAGTAGATGGCCAGGAGAGACCAGCATGGACGCTGGTCTCAGGTCAGGCGCAGGCAGGAAAAAATAACTTACCGTAACCACTCAGGCAAATCATGTAACCCCATTGCCTGCTTTAACAACTTAGGCTTCACGCCCGGCAACTTATCCGCCAGCGCCAGCCCCACATCACGCAACAGCTTTTTCGCAGGATTATTCCCCTCAAACAACTCACGGAACCCCTGCATACTCGCCAGCATCAATGCAGCACTGTGCTTACGGCTACGCTCATAACGACGCAAATACAGATGCTGACCAATATCCCGGCCCAACTGATGCAGACGACGAATTTCACCGATCAGTTCAGCGGCATCCATAAAACCAAGATTAACCCCCTGCCCCGCCAGAGGATGAATGGTATGAGCCGCATCACCCACCAGCGCCAGACGATGTGCAGCAAAACTCCGTGCATAACGTCCCATTAGCGGGAACACTTTACGCTCGCTTTCTACCTGACACAGCCCCAGCCGCAGATCGAACGTCACGGATAATTGCTGATTAAAGGCTTCTTCCGGCATAGCTTGCAGGCGTGTTGCTTCCTGCGGTGGCAACGACCAGACAATAGAACAGAGATGGGGATCAGAAAGCGGCAGGAAAGCCAGAATCCCCTCACCGTGAAAAACCTGACGCGCAACAGCATCGTGCGGTTTTTCCGTGCGGATATTCGCCACTAACGCATGATGCTGGTAATCCCAGAATGTCAGTGGAATATCGGCTTTATTACGCAGCCAGGAGTTTGCACCATCCGCAGCCACCAGCAAACGAGCCGTCATCATGCTGCCGTCTTTGAGCGTTACAAAGGCTTCATTATCGCCAAACGCCACCTGCTGTAACTCTGCGGGAGCTATCAGTGTGATATCGCTCAGGCTCTCTGCCTGTTGCCACAAAGCCTGGTGAATCACCTGGTTTTCAATGATATGACCAAGATGTGCCAGCCCCTGTTGCTCATCGTCAAAAGCAATATGGCCAAAGCTGTCACGATCCCACACTTCCATTCCGTGATACGCACTGGCTCGGGAAGCAAGAATCGTACTCCACACCCCAAGATGCTGTAACAGCCTTTCACTGGCGGCATTGATGGCAGAGACACGTAACGCATGAGGCGTATCATTGGCGATCTCAACCGCTGTCGGAACATCACGTTCCAGAACCGCAACCCGCAGGCCACTGCCTTGCAGGCCGCAAGCCACAGCCAGGCCAACCATGCCACCTCCGGCAATGATGACATCAAATGTTTGCATTACTGCTTTCTCCTTAACGCTTAACCCAGCCCAATGTGCGCTCGGCCAGCAAATTACGTAACGGCGGCAGATGATCCATTGCCAATAGCCCCAGATTCCGTCCCACTGTCAGTGGTATATAATTGTTGGCAAACACTCTCACCAGATAATCGGTCATCCCAATGGTCGCCTGCATATCCGGATTGCGGCGCTGCTGATACTTCTGCAAAGTGGTGTAATCCCCCGCGCCTTCACCTCTGTGCCAGGCGGCAGATACTGTCTCAGCCAGCGACATCACATCACGGAGCCCCAAATTGAAGCCCTGACCCGCGATAGGATGCAAAGTCTGGGCGGCATTTCCCACCAGCGCCAGACGATGAGAAATATGTCGTGCAGCAGTTTGCAGCTGTAACGGATAGCTATGACGCTGGCCTACCTGCGTAAAACGCCCCAGACGCCAGCCAAAAGCACGCTGTAACTCGCTAAGAAAATGCGCATCATTCCAGCCGTCTACTGTCTCTTTTTGTGCCAGAGGGTGGCACCAGACCAGTGAACAGCGTCCATCAGACATCGGTAACAACGCCAGTGGGCCATGTTCGGTAAAACGCTCAAACGCCTGTCCATTATGGGCCAGTTGCGTGGAAACATTCGCGATCACCGCTATCTGCTGGTAGTCATCACTTTGCCACGTCATGCCACAGGCTGCGGCAACACGGGAACGCGTGCCATCGGCCGCCACCAGTAAATCGGCAGACAGCGTTTCACCATCATTCAGCACCACACTCACCTGTTGCTGCGTGCGGGTAACCTGGCTCACCGTATTTGGACAACGCAGTGTCACTCCCGGAGCCTGCTTCAGGCGGGCAAACAGACGCTGGCCCGCATCATGCAGTTCGATCACATGTCCCAGCGCCGGAATACCATAATCCGTAGCATTGAGAGAAACAAAGCCAGCATGACCACGATCACTCACATGCACATGGGTGATTGCAGTGACACAAGAAGCCAGGGTTGTCCACAGATCGATAGCAGCCAGTTGCTGGCAAGTCCCTTCCGCCAGCGCAATAGCCCGACCATCATAACCAGGATGCGTCCGGCTTGCCGGTTCTCTTGCCTCCACCAGTGTTACTGGTAGTTGTCCCTGCGTCAGATGGGAGATTGCCAGAGCCAGTGTCGCACCGGCCATGCCTCCCCCGGCAATTATTATGCTCATTGCTGCCCCGCCGTCGTCATCAGTTCTTCAATTTCATCGGCGTCTTTTACCACGGAATCAGTCAGGTTTTCATTGCCATCCGCCGTGATAATGATGTCATCTTCAATACGAATGCCAATGCCGCGATATTGCACAGGGACATCAGCATCTGGCGCAATGTACAGACCCGGTTCAACAGTCAGTACCATACCCGGTTCCAGAATACGGTCACGATCAGTACCGTAGTGCCCAACATCATGCACATCCAGCCCCAGCCAGTGACTCAGACCATGCATAAAGAATGGACGGTACGCCTGTTCAGCCACCAGCGTATCCACATCACCTTGCAAAATACCCAGTTTAACCAGTCCACTGACCATGATTTTCACCACTTCAGCAGTGACTTCACGGATACTGGTTCCCGGACGATACAACGCCAGCGCTTTATGCAGTGAGGCCAGAACAATGTCATAGACCTCTCGCTGTGCCGGTGTAAATTTGCCACCCACCGGGAAAGTACGGGTGATATCCCCCGCATAACCCTGATATTCACAACCCGCATCGATCAGCACTAACTGACCGTCACGCATCTGGCTTTCATTTTCTGTGTAATGCAGGATACAACCGTTTTCACCAGCCCCCACAATGGTGTTATAGGACGGGAAACGTGCCCCATGGCGATTAAATTCATGATGAATTTCGCCTTCCAACTGGTATTCATACATACCCGGGCGAGATTTCTCCATCGCCCGGGTATGTGCCAGGGCGCTGATGCGCCCAGCTTCACGCAATACAGCCTGTTCTTCAGCAGATTTAAACAGGCGCATTTCATGCACCCACGGACGCCAGTCAGTCAGTGTCGCGGGGGCAGAAAGATTCTGTCGGGATCCCCGACGCAGCCTCTCCAGCGCACTGAAGACAATATCATCCATCTGGCTGTACTGCCCTTGCGCGTGGTAAACCACATCCAGCCCGTTAAGCAGTAAATAAAGTTGATCACCAATCTCCCCCCACGGCAATGCCCGCTCCACAGCTAACACAGCGGGGGCGGCATCCTGTCCCAGACGGCGACCAAACCAGGTCTCAGCAGTAAGGTCACGTACACGGTTAAACAGGACACTGTGGCTATGATGTTCATCGCTTTTAATCAGGACCAGTACCGCTTCCGGTTCATTAAAACCCGTGAAGTACCAGAAATCGCTGTTTTGCCGGTAGGGATATTCACAGTCGTTACTGCGCGTCACCTCCGGGGCAGCAAAAATCAATGCCGCACTGCCGGGTACCATTTTTGCTAACAGCGCCTGGCGACGGCGCAAAAATTCCTGCTGGGTCATGTGATCTCCTTAAATACGGGTCCACCGCTTACGGGCTTTCAGTGCATTATTTTCAGTGAAGTGTCGGCTTCTGCGCTACCACATTAGTTGGAATAGCCCGGTTGAACGTGTCATGGCAAAGCAGCGCGGCTACGCGCACATACTCAATCACTTCTTCCAGCGATTGTTCCAGTTCATCCTGATCTTCATCTTCGTCGTAACCCAGTTGCCCGATAGTCCGCAGATCGTCGATCGCTTCACCGGTTTCTCCCGTCACTTTATCAAGCTTCGGTTGTGTTACGCCCAACCCCAACAGGAAGTGATTCACCCAACCAGCCAGTGCATCGGCACGGTCAAATACAGTGATATCGTCATCATCAGGCAGATAGAGCTGGAACAGGAAACCATCATCTTCCAGTGAGTCGCCAATTGCCTGATGCAGTTCCTGCAAAGGCTGCGCCAACGCTTGTGAGAAAGCGAGCCCTTCATTCGTCAGATCGTGTACCAGCGCTTTCCAGCTGTTATCGCGGTTACCACCACACAGCAAACCACTGATCAATCCGTGCATTTCAGCGGGGGTCATGCCCACGCCCTGTTGTGTGAGTGCTGCAGCCAGAGTGTTGTAACCCGGCATAATATTAGATAGTGACATTCGTTTTGGTCATCGTTGGCTGAATAAGTTCGTGTTATGCTACCACCAGGTACCTCAATGATTCCATTAAAGGGGTTGTTTCTTCTCTTCGGGGTAGTTTATAGTGTCGCCCCTCCCGGCCATGAGTGGTTCGGGTATTGGCGGGCGCAGTGTTTAGTCAGGAAGGTGGCATGTCGGCACAACCGGTAGATCTTCAAATTTTTGGTCGTTCATTAAGAGTAAATTGTCCGCCCGAACAGCAGGATGCGCTGAATCTGGCTGCCGCAGACCTTAATCAACGGTTGCAAGACTTAAAAGTTCGCACTAGAGTCACAAATACAGAGCAGCTGGTATTTATCGCAGCACTGAATGTTTGTCATGAACTGGCGCAGGAAAAAGTCAAAACACGTGACTATGCGGCTAACATGGAACAACGTATTCGTATGCTGCAACAGACCATTGAACAGGCATTACTTGAGCAAGGTCGCATAACTGAACGTACTGGCGCGAAGTTCGAATAACACTTTGTCGTTACCTGTGATACAGTGACGTTGAAGTAAAAATTTCTCTGAGATGTTTGCAAGCGGGCCAGTCCCCTGAGCCGATATTTCATACCAAACAGAGTGTGGCGCTCTGTAACCTGTGAGCATGCCCGGCCTGTCCGGGAAGCCTGATGGTTACGACGACATACTCACCTTGAACCAAGGGTTCAAGGGTTACAGCCTGCGGCGGCATCTCGGAGATTCTCACTTTTTTCTGCACCACCCTTTCTTCTCTGTTATTTATTTTCTACGCTATCCGGAATTCGTGATTACCCGGAGCCAGCCAACGTGATGAACCTTCATCTTCATGACCGACAAGGCATTCGTACACATGTTCGCCATCTGCGCAGAGCACTCAGTCCGGAACAGCAGCAACTGGCAGCCGTACAGGCCGCAGAGCATGCTCTGAATTTTGCCCCCCTTCAGCAGGCTAAAAATGTTGCCCTTTTTCTCTCCGTTGATGGTGAGCTGAATACCCGTCCCTTGATCGCAAAATTGTGGCAACGTAAACAGCAAGTTTATCTACCAGTGCTGCACCCTTTTTCACCCGGAAATTTGTTGTTCATTCGCTACGATGAGCATACCGAGCTGAAAAATAACCGCCTGCGTATTCCTGAGCCGCCACTGGACATTCGTCATCTGCTGCCATTGGATCAGTTGGATGTATTGCTGGTGCCACTGGTGGCTTTTGATGCCAGGGGACAACGTTTAGGAATGGGAGGCGGCTTCTACGACCGCACGCTGCAAAACTGGCAACAGCATGGCTTCTTACCTGTGGGACTGGCTCACGACTGCCAGCAAGTGGAAAAACTGCCTGTTGCTGAGTGGGATATTCCGCTGCCAGCACTGATTACACCATCGAAAATCTGGCAATGGTGAAAGACAAAAGGCGACCCGAAAGTCGCCTTTTTCATTGCTACCAGGTCTCGTTAAGAAACGAGGTATCCGTATGATTAATACAGTAAACGTGCGCGGGTGGTTCCCGGGATCGCCTTCATCAGTTGCAGTGCTTTATCTGCTTCTTCCTGTGATGCATCCACGTCGATAACCACATAACCCATCTGCGGTGTCGTTTGCAGATACTGAGCAGCGATGTTGATGTTCTGTTCGGCAAAGATCTGGTTAATCGCGGTCAGCACACCAGGACGGTTTTCATGGATATGCAACAAACGGCTAACGCTGGCACCGTGCATTGGCAGTGAGGCTTCAGGGAAGTTAACCGCAGACAGTGTTGAACCGTTATCAGAATATTTCGCCAGCTTACCTGCCACTTCAATCCCGATATTTTCCTGCGCTTCCTGCGTGGAACCACCAATATGCGGAGTCAGGATCACGTTATCAAATTCACACAGCGGGGAATTAAATGGATCGCTGTTAGTCGCAGGTTCTGTTGGGAATACATCGATTGCCGCGCCGGACAGATGTTTATCTGCCAGTACTTTGCACAGCGCAGGAATATCAACAACAGTACCGCGTGATGCATTGATTAGCAGCGAACCCGGCTTCATCAGCGCCAGCTCTTCTGCACCAATCATATTCTGCGTGGATGCCGTTTCCGGCACATGCAGACTTACCACATCACTCATATTCAACAGTTCGGAAAGATGCTGAACCTGAGTTGCATTGCCCAGTGGCAGCTTGCTTTCAATATCATAGAAGAAGACGTGCATCCCCAGGCTTTCAGCCAGCACACCCAGTTGCATACCAATATGACCGTAACCAATGATCCCCAGCTTTTTGCCACGAGCTTCATAGGAACCTACAGCTTGTTTATGCCAGATGCCACGGTGTGCTTTCGCATTCGCTGTCGGTATACCACGCAGCATCAGCAGAAGTTCACCGATCACCAATTCAGCAACGGATCGGGTATTGGAGAAAGGTGCGTTAAACACCGGAATACCACGAATAGCAGCAGCATTCAGATCAACCTGGTTAGTACCGATACAGAAGCAACCAACAGCAACCAGTTTTTCCGCTGCTGCGAAGATCTCTTCCGTAAGATGAGTACGGGAACGGATCCCGATGAAGTGCGCATCGCGGATGGACTCCTTCAGAGCATCACTATCAAGTGCGCCCTTATGGAATTCGATATTGGTGTAACCCGCTGCACGCAGGTTATCAACCGCGCTCTGGTGTACGCCTTCCACCAGCAGGAATTTAATCTTGTCTTTCTCCAGTGATACTTTTGCCATTTCCCGACCTTTATTTAGCAGACTTCAGATGTAGCTGAATCCCTTTTGTCTTTCATATTGCAGCAGCCTGAACGCGCTACAAGGTGAAATGTTCCGGGGGATATAAAAATGCCTTCCGTCAAAATAACAAAATTTACGCCCACAGCAATACAAACGATTGCCTGGCCAGCACTAAGGCAACACAGATATGCAGAGTAAACTGGCAGAAAATAATGGTGAGTCGTACAGCTTCAGAAGGATCATGCAATAGAAGAACACAATGTGACATAAGTCACTAAATTTTAGCTGAAGAAGAAAAGATGTTTTTTATATAAAAACAACAGGCACCCACCGGTGCCTGAGCGATTATTTAGTAATCGTCTTCACACCGCTGGCAGTACCAATGAGAGCCACATCAGCGCCCCTGGCAGCAAACAGCCCCACGGTAACAACACCTGGTAATGCATTAATCGCAACTTCCAGTGCCAGTGGATCAAGAATACGCAGATTATGCACATCCAGAATGATATTACCGTTATCCGTCACCACATTCTGACGATATTCCGGCAATCCACCCAGTTTGACCAGTTCACGCGCTACATAGGAACGCGCCATCGGGATAACTTCCACCGGCAACGGGAACTGTCCCAGTACATCGACCTGCTTGGAAGCATCGGCAATACAGATAAAACGTTGCGCAACCGCAGCAATGATTTTCTCGCGAGTGAGTGCTGCTCCGCCGCCTTTGATCATCTGCATCTGGCCATTAATTTCATCGGCACCATCAACATACACGGCCAGTGAGTCAACTTCATTAAGGCTGAAAACCGGAATACCCAGGCTTTTCAGTTTCTCTGTAGAGGCATCAGAGCTGGAAACAGCACCTTCAATTTGGTGCTTAATTGATCCCAATGCATCAATAAAGTGTGCCGCGGTAGAGCCAGTGCCCACACCAACAATGGTACCTGGAGTAACGTAATCGAGCGCTGCCCAGCCAACCGCTTTTTTCAGTTCATCCTGCGTCATGATATGTTTAAACCTGTGAGTCATTGTGTGTGCGTAGTATAAAACAATGCCTGCCAAAATAATCACCCATCACAATGACGGATCTGCAGGAATGGAAGCTGGCCCACAAAGTGATTGATTCATAAAGTGTCACTTTCCACCGCTCAACAGACAAAAAGTGTGGCATAGTGCTGAAACCACACCTGAGAAGAGTATAACGATTAATGAAACGTCCGGATTATCGAACACTTCAGGCGCTGGATGCAGTGATTCGTGAACGCGGCTTTGAACGCGCCGCACAAAAGCTCTGTATTACCCAGTCAGCGGTTTCACAGCGCATCAAGCAACTGGAAAATATGTTTGGCCAGCCTCTGCTGGTACGAACAGTCCCCCCTCGCCCCACCGAACAGGGGCAGAAATTACTGGCGTTATTACATCAGGTTGAATTGCTGGAAGAAGAGTGGCTTGGCGATGACAATGGCGGCACAACGCCTCTGCTGCTGTCGCTGGCGGTCAATGCCGACAGTCTGGCAACCTGGCTGTTACCCGCACTGAAAACCGTGCTGACCGATTCGCCGGTACGTTTAAATATTCAGGTTGAAGATGAGACCCGCACTCAGGAACGGTTGCGTCGTGGTGAAGTGGTTGGGGCAATCAGTATTCAGCCACAACCTCTGCCAAGCTGTCTGGTTGATCAACTGGGTGCGCTGGATTATCTGTTTGTTGGCTCAAAAGAGTTTGCTGCACGTTACTTCCCAAATGGGGTTACCCGTTCAGCATTGCTAAAAGCACCAGCCGTCGCCTTTGACCATCTGGATGATATGCATCAGGCCTTTTTACAACAAAACTTTGACCTTTCACCTGGCAGTGTTCCCTGCCATATCGTCAATTCGTCAGAAGCCTTTGTACAACTGGCCCGTCAGGGAACCACCTGCTGTATGATCCCCCATCTGCAAATTGAACGTGAACTGGCAGAAGGTGAACTGATCGATCTGACGCCAGGGCTGTTTCAGCGACGTATGCTGTACTGGCACCGTTTTGCCCCTGAAAGCCGCCTGATGCGGAAAGTCACCGATGCGCTACTGACCCATGGACACCGGGTGTTGCGTCAGGATATCGGCCAGGCAGAGTAAGACTGGGCTGGAATATGCTGCGGGCAGATATGTATTCTGCTGCCCGCAGCAGGTCAAGGATTATGGCGTGTTCTGCAGTTCAAAGACCACATCGACCTGATCGTCAAAATGGATACTCTGCTGTTCATACGTTTGCTCAGCAGACGTCATCGACGCAGCTGCGGCTGTTTTATACATCCGCGCCATTGGCATCGGCTGGTAGTTGGCGACATGATAGCGAATGCTGTACACCGGACCCAGTTTGCTGCCAAAGCCCTGTGCTAACTCCCCGGCCTGTTTAACCGCATCATCAATGGCAGCTTTACGTGCTTTCTGACGGTACTGTTCAGGATTTGCCACACCCAGTTCAACAGAACGGATTTCGTTCAATCCATTCTTCAGTGCCCCATCCAGCAGCTCATTCAGTTTATCCAACTGGCGTAATGTAACCTGGACCTGACGCACAGCGCGATAACCTTTCAGTACCGATTTACCGTCTTTCAGGTAGTCATACTCCGGCTGAGTCCGCAGATTCGCTGCATCGATATCTTTCTTCTCAATGCCACTTTTATTCAGAAAATCAAAATATTGCTGAACACGCGTATCGGCCTGTTTCTTTGCTTCCGCAGCATCTTTCGCGGTGAAATTAACTTCAATCGTCAGAGTAGCAATATCCGGCACTGCATCCACGCTTGCCTGACCAGAAGTGACAACATGCGGACCGGCAGGTAATTCATCAGCCTGTGTGACCATCGGCAAACTACCCAGAACAATCATTGCGGCCAGAGCCAGTTTAGTAAATTTCACTTCATCCTCCATGGGGTGTCATCGGCTTTAAAATCAGTACTGCCGGTCATTAATCATGCCTCCGGCAGCCTCTTTTTCATCGACTAATCAGCATACAGTGTAGAGTGCTGCACCCTGTCTCGCTATGACCAATATTCTGGAAGTGCGTTCTTTACACCCGCTTTACACCAGATGAAGTGCCTGCATTGCCAGCTTAAGAGCCACCATCCACATCACACATCCCACCAGCAGATTGATGATACGCTGAGCCCGTGGCGTATTCAGAACGGGAGCCAGCCAGGCAGCCAGCATCGCCAGACCAAAGAACCAAACAACAGAAGCAGTCACAGAACCAAAAGCGAACCAGCTCCGCTCCGCTTCAGGCAGCTGACTCCCCAGGCTTCCCAGCAAGACAAACGTATCAATATAAACGTGCGGGTTCAGCCAGGTTACTGCGGTCATCGTGGCAATGATCCGCCAGCGACTTTGTTTCATGGCGCTGACAGAGGCCAGTTGCACATCACCACTAAAAGCGGTACGTAATGCTCCCCAGCCATACCACAGCAGGAAAGCAACACCTGCCCAGGTTACCAGGTTCATCAGCCATACAGACTGTCCCAGTAAGGCGCTGCCACCAAAAATACCGCCACAGATAAGCAGCAGATCGCTAAGAGTACAAAGTGCTGCTGTCATCAAGTGATACTGACGACGAATCCCCTGATTCATCACGAAAACATTCTGTGGTCCCAGAGGCAGAATCAATGCTGCCCCCATCGCAACACCCTGAAAATAAACGGACAACATAGAAATATCCTTACCCTGTAAATTTTCCGGCAAGTGTATAACGCCGATATCATTAGGTGAAATTTTATAATTTAATGATGCATTAACTTACCTAATGCTCTTATTTTGGGTAAAAAAAATGCCCTGTCAGCAACATGCTTACAGGGCGATGGTAATCATTGGATGAAAATATCCGTTACTGGCAATGTTCCTGAATTATTTACTCAGCTCAACATTTGCAGGTTTGTCCTGATGCAGATACACGCCCATCTGCGGACAAGGTGCCGCGATTTTTTTCGCATCCAGCGCATGTTTAAAGCTTTTCATCAGATCCCAGTAGACTTGTTGCAAGTCTCCCGCCTTACTCCAGCAGCGCACGATAAAGCCTAACGACGATGGCGTCATTTCATTCAGGCCAATCTGCACATCCAGCTCCTGCAAGACTCGCGGTTCTGCATCAACAACCTCACGCAGTAACGCCATGACTTCGTCCACATCAGCACTGCTGGCAACATTGATAATAAATTCGTTACGACGGTTAGGTTCGCGAGAGAAGTTAGTGATATCTCCGGCAATGATTTTCCCGTTTGGTACGACAACAATTTTGCCATCAGCCGTTTTCAGCGTGGTGGAGAAAATATGAACACTCAATACCGTCCCAGAGATACCAATATCAATAAAATCACCGGTACGGAATGGACGGAACGTTACCAGCAACACACCAGCCGCAAGGTTAGAAAGTGAACCCTGTAATGCCAGCCCCACAGCCAGACCCGCAGCACCCAGCACGGCGATCACGGATGCAGTTTGAACCCCAACGCGTCCCAGGGCAGCGATCAATGTAAAGGCAATAACACCGTAGCGAACCAGTGCTGAAATAAAATCTGCAACGGTTGCATCAATGTTACGTGCGCGCATCAGCCGGTTTACCGTACTGGAAACCAGACGCGCAATAAGCATCCCGATAATAATAATCACAACGGCCGCAACAATGTTGACGGCATAGCTCAACAACAGTGCCTGATTATTTACCAGCCAGTTACCGGCACTGTTGATGCCTTCGGACACATTTAAATCTTCCATTTTTCCATCCTGTGATTTAACCAAGAGAAATCTAAACTGTAAGGGTAAACAACAAAAACCCACTCTGCCAGTACGATGCGTAATGGCCTGGAATTTATAGGAAAAATCCATAAAAAAAGGCCCTTGCGGGCCTTTTCATACAGACTGTGTCTTACAGAACGTCAACTGCGTTCAGTTCTTTGAAAGCCTGTTCCAGGCGCACAACCATAGAAGACTGTGCAGAACGCAGCCAAACGCGCGGATCATAGTATTTCTTGTTCGGGCTATCCACGCCAGTTGGGTTACCCAACTGACCTTGCAGGTAGTCTTCGTTCTTTTTGTAGTACTGCAGAATGCCGTCCCAGGTTGCCCACTGGGTATCAGTATCAATGTTCATTTTAATCACACCGTAGCTGATAGACTCTTCAATTTCTGCAGCAGAAGAACCTGAACCACCGTGGAAAACGAAGTCCAGGGAGTTGTGTGGCAGGTTATGTTTCTTGCTCACGTATTCCTGAGAATCACGCAGAATGGTTGGCGTCAGCTTAACGTTACCTGGTTTGTATACACCGTGTACGTTACCGAAAGAGGCAGCAATGGTGAAACGTGGGCTGATTTTGCTCAGTTCGGTATAAGCGTAATCAACATCTTCTGGCTGCGTATACAGTGCGGATGCGTCCATATGGCTGTTGTCCACGCCATCTTCTTCACCACCAGTACAACCCAGTTCGATTTCCAGAGTCATGTTCAGTTTAGACATGCGCGCCAGGTACTTAGAAGAGATCTCAATGTTCTCTTCCAGTGACTCTTCAGACAGATCGATCATGTGAGAAGAGAACAGTGGCTTACCGGTTTTAGCGAAGTATTCTTCACCCGCGTCCAGCAGACCGTCGATCCACGGCAGCAGTTTTTTCGCGCAGTGGTCAGTGTGCAGAATAACCGGCACGCCATAGTGCTCTGCCATCAGATGCACATGGTGCGCACCCGCGATAGCACCGAAGATTGCCGCAGCCTGTGGTTTGTCAGATTTCAGACCTTTACCCGCGATAAAAGCAGCACCGCCGTTAGAGAACTGAATGATAACCGGAGATTTCACTTTAGCAGCGGCTTCCAGTACCGCATTGATCGAGTCAGTACCTACGCAGTTAACTGCTGGCAGAGCGAATTTGTTTTCTTTCGCTACTTTAAAGATCTTCTGTACGTCATCACCGGTGACAACACCTGGTTTTACGAAATCAAAAATTTTAGACATGTTAGCTTGTCCTGTTTCTTCGGTCGTATTAAAGGATTCTGTTCTCATGCGGGACTAAAAGCCCCGCAACGAGGTTAACTTACTGCTTTGCACGCTCTTCCAGCATAGCTACTGCAGGCAGAGTTTTGCCTTCCACGAACTCCAGGAAAGCACCACCGCCGGTAGAGATATAAGAAATTTTATCTTCGATACCGAACAGATCGATAGCGGCCAGCGTATCACCACCACCCGCGATAGAGAACGCATCGCTGTCTGCAATCGCATGAGCAACGATTTCAGTACCTTTGCGGAAATTAGGGAATTCGAACACACCAACCGGGCCGTTCCACAGAATGGTTTTAGCTTCTTTCAACAACTTAGCCATTGCCAGTGCGGTTTCGTCACCGAAATCCATGATCTCTTCGTTATCCTGGACTTCTGAGCTTTTCTTCACAAAAGAAGGGGCAGTTTCAGAGAACTCTGTACCCACGCGGGAATCGAAAGGAACCGGGATTTTGAACTCATCACGCAGTTTTTTCGCCGCTTCAACAAAATCTGGCTCGTACAGAGACTTACCTACGTTGTTGTCGATAGCCACGAAGGTGTTAGCAATACCACCACCCACAATCACGGTATCCGCAATCTTAACCAGTGAATTCAGCACATCGAATTTCGTGGAAACTTTAGAACCGCCCACCACAGCAACCATTGGACGCGCTGGATTAGACAGGGCTTTCCCCAGAGCTTCCAGCTCGGCAGACAGCAGAGGACCAGCACAAGCGATAGGTGCAAATTTACCTACGCCATGGGTGGAAGCCTGTGCACGGTGCGCTGTACCAAATGCATCCATCACGAAGATGTCACACAGTGCAGCATATTTTTTGGATAGGGTTTCGTCGTCTTTCTTCTCGCCTTTGTTAAAGCGCACGTTTTCCAGAACAACCAGTTTACCGGCTTCCAGCTCTACACCATCCAGGTAATCTTTTGCCAGGGAAACGTTATCAGCACCCAGTTTGTCTTTCAGGTAGTTAACAACCGGCAGCAGAGAGAACTCTTCGTTGTACTCACCTTCAATCGGGCGTCCCAGGTGGGAGGTAACCATCACTTTTGCGCCCTGCTTCAGTGCCGCTTCAATAGTCGGCAGGGAAGCACGGATACGTGCATCTGACGTCACTTTCCCTTCTTTTACTGGCACGTTCAGATCAGCACGGATCAGAACACGTTTACCAGCAAGATCCAGATCGGTCATCTTAATTACAGACATGGTGAACCCTCTCGTTGATTCTTAAAGTTTTACAGACGCTGTCGCGTCCGGACTGAAACCGATAACAGCCATTGCTAACGTGGTGTCGAGCATCCGGTTAGCAAAGCCCCATTCGTTATCGCACCAGACTAAGGTCTTAATCAGGTGCTGACCACTGACTCGCGTCTGCGTACCATCGACGATGGCACTGTGCGGATCATGATTAAAATCAATAGAGACTAATGGTAATTCTGTGTAGTCCACTATACCACTAAAAGCCCCTTCTGACGCGCGGTACAACAGCGCGTTAACATCACACGCACTCACGGCATCCCGAACGCTGACGCTGAGGTCAATCGCCGTCACGTTAATCGTTGGTACACGCACAGCAATCGCTTCAAAACGGTCATTAAATTTCGGAAAAATACGGGTGATTCCTGCCGCCAGACGAGTATCAACAGGAATGATCGACTGACTGGCTGCGCGGGTGCGTCGCAGATCAGGATGATAAGCGTCAATCACCTGCTGATCGTGCATCGCTGAATGGATCGTAGTGACCGTACCCGACTCTATTCCCCACGCATCATCCAGCAACTTGATGATCGGAATAATACAGTTGGTCGTGCAGGAAGCATTCGATACCAGCCGATGTTCCGGCTGCAACTCTTGCTCATTGACACCGAAAACTACCGTAGCATCCAGGTCATTTCCTCCAGGATGGGAGAACAACACCTTTTTCGCTCCAGCCTGCAAATGGGCTTCGCCATCAGCACGGCTGCCATAAACGCCGGTACAGTCCAGGACGATATCAATATTCAGCTCGCGCCACGGTAAAGCGGCAATATCAGCATGATGCAGCAGACGAATAGTATCATCACCAACCGACAGCAGATCCCGTTCCTGGCGTACATCCCAGGCAAAACGGCCATGACTGGTATCATATTTCAGCAAATGGGCCATTCCGGCGGCATCAGCCAGCTCATTAATCGCCACAACTGTAATTTCGGCACGACGTCCGGTTTCGTACAAGGCACGCAATACGTTACGCCCGATGCGACCAAATCCATTAATAGCAATACGAACCGTCATACTACTCCTGCATCATAGTTTTCGATGAAAGCGGATGATCAGCCTGGGCCAGATACTGCAATTTGTACAGGAAATTCTTGTACCGCAATCACAGAAAACAAAAGGCAGACACGGGTGCAAACAATAAAACTGAAACGCTTCAGCTAGAATAATAGATGGAAGGAATAATAGGAATGATTGCGATCAATTACAGCACAAATCTTTAGATCCTCGTCACAAAATCATGTAAAAAATGGCTGAACATAGTGATTAAATCAGCGAAAAGCTTTTTACGTGGTGAAATTCCAGACGAATATTTCACTCCACCGAACACATAAAAAAACCCCGCGACTGAGCACGGGGTTTATCAGCAATCTGCAAACAGCACAGAACTTTTATCAGACCAGCCTGATACAGGCCGGTAAGAGGATTACAGCAAGCCTTTCGCTTTAGCTACCACGTTATCCACGGTGAAGCCAAACAGATCGAACAGTTGCTCTGCTGGTGCAGATTCACCGAAGCTGGTCATACCCACGATAGCGCCATTCAGGCCAGTGTATTTGAACCAGTAATCAGCAATACCCGCTTCAATCGCTACGCGTGCGCTCACCGCTTTCGGCAGTACAGACTCGCGGTATGCAGCATCCTGCTTATCGAAAGCATCAGTTGATGGCATAGAAACGACGCGTACTTTGTGACCTTCCGCAGTCAGTTTATCGTATGCACCCACTGCCAGTTCAACTTCAGAACCGGTAGCAATCAGGATCACATCAGGTGTACCCGTGCTATCTTTCAGCACATATGCACCACGAGCGATGTTAGCCAGTTGCTCAGTTGTACGCTCCTGCTGTGCCAGGTTCTGACGAGACAGGATCAGCGCAGTAGGACCATCCTGACGCTCAATGCCGTATTTCCACGCTACCGCAGATTCAACCTGGTCACATGGACGCCATGTGCTCATGTTCGGTGTTACACGCAGGCTAGCCAGTTGCTCAACAGGCTGGTGAGTAGGGCCATCTTCACCCAGACCGATAGAGTCGTGAGTATAGACCATCACCTGGCGGAGCTTCATCAGTGCCGCCATACGTACTGCATTACGCGCATACTCTACAAACATCAGGAAGGTTGCGGTATATGGCAGGAAGCCACCATGCAGGCTGATACCGTTAGCGATAGCGGTCATACCGAATTCGCGCACACCGTAATGGATGTAGTTACCGGCTGCATCTTCATTGATTGGCTTAGAACCAGACCACATGGTCAGGTTACTTGGTGCCAGGTCAGCAGAACCGCCCAGATATTCTGGCAGCAGTTTACCGAATGCTTCGATTGCATTCTGAGATGCTTTACGGCTGGCGATTTTCGCCGGGTTAGCCTGCAACTGCTCAACGAATTTCTGCGACTCTTCTGCCCAGTTAGCAGGCAGTTCGTTAGTCACACGGCGGGTAAACTCAACAGCCAGCTCAGGGAAGGCTTTCGCATAGGCTGCAAATTTCTCGTCCCATGCGCTTTCTTTTGCCTTACCAGCCGCTTTTGCATCCCACTGTGCATAAATGTCCTGTGGGATTTCAAATGGCGCGTAGTTCCAGCCCAGCGCTTTACGGGTCAGTTCAATTTCAGCATCACCCAGTGGAGCACCGTGAGAATCGTGTGTACCCGCTTTGTTTGGCGAACCGAAGCCGATAATAGTTTTACACATCAGCAGTGAAGGCTTATCGCTGACCGCTTTCGCTTCTTCAACCGCTTTTTTGATTGCATCTGCATCATGGCCATCAATGCCACGAACAACGTGCCAGCCATAAGACTCGAAACGCTTCGCAGTATCATCAGTGAACCAGCCATCAACGTGACCATCAATGGAGATGCCATTGTCATCGTAGAACGCAACCAGTTTACCCAGTTTCAGCGTACCAGCGATGGAACAGACTTCATGGGAAATACCTTCCATCATGCAACCGTCGCCCATAAACACATAGGTGTTATGGTCAACAATGTCGTGTCCCGGACGGTTGAACTGTGCCGCCAGCGTGCGTTCTGCAATCGCAAAACCAACCGCATTGGCAATACCCTGACCCAGTGGACCTGTAGTCGTTTCCACACCTGCGGTGTAACCATACTCAGGGTGACCTGGGGTCTTAGAGTGCAAC
>Ga0157366_1000108_pt1 | contig 44450 bp, 40 predicted proteins | sample AttbisABBM1_FD_113149 | JGI IMG/M metagenome (GOLD analysis project Ga0157366, IMG submission 113149) | Fungus gardens microbial communities from leaf cutter ant in Botucatu, State of São Paulo, Brazil - Atta bisphaerica ABBM1 | ecosystem: Host-associated > Fungi > Mycelium > Unclassified ...
CCGTCTTTAAACCTAAACTCTCAGGTTCAGCATGACAACGAATTATATTTTTGTGACCGGCGGGGTCGTTTCCTCTCTGGGTAAAGGCATTGCCGCAGCCTCCCTCGCAGCCATTCTCGAAGCCCGTGGTCTGAACGTGACCATCATGAAGCTGGACCCGTATATCAACGTGGATCCAGGCACCATGAGCCCGACGCAGCACGGCGAAGTTTTCGTCACTGACGACGGCGCCGAAACTGACCTGGATCTGGGTCACTACGAGCGCTTCATCCGCACCAAAATGACGCGTCGCAACAACTTCACCACGGGTCGTATCTACTCAGATGTCCTGCGCAAAGAGCGCCGGGGCGACTATCTGGGCGCAACCATTCAGGTTATCCCGCACATCACCAACGCCATCAAAGAGCGCATCATTGAAGGCGGCGAAGGTCATGATGTCGTGCTGGTCGAAATCGGCGGCACGGTAGGCGATATCGAATCGCTGCCGTTCCTGGAAGCGATTCGTCAGATGGCCGTCGATGTGGGCCGCGAGCACACCATGTATATGCACCTGACGCTGGTGCCTTATATGGCGGCGGCGGGTGAAGTCAAAACCAAACCGACTCAGCACTCTGTTAAAGAGCTGCTGTCGATCGGTATTCAGCCAGACGTGCTGATTTGCCGTTCTGACCGTGCCGTACCGGCTAATGAACGCGCCAAAATCGCCCTGTTCTGTAACGTCCCTGAAAAAGCGGTGATCTCGCTGAAGGACGTCGATTCCATCTACAAGATTCCTGGCATGCTGAAATCGCAGGGCCTGGATGACTATATCTGCAAGCGTTTCAACCTGAACGCACCGGAAGCCAACCTGGCCGAGTGGGAGCAGGTCATTTACGAAGAAGCCAATCCGGGTGGCGAAGTCACCATCGGTATGGTGGGCAAGTATGTTGAGCTGCCGGATGCCTACAAGTCCGTGATCGAAGCGCTGAAACATGGCGGCCTGAAAAATCGCGTGACCGTGAACATCAAACTGATCGATTCGCAGGATGTGGAATCACGCGGTGTCGAATTGCTGAAAGATCTGGATGCGATTCTGATTCCGGGTGGCTTCGGTTACCGCGGTGTGGAAGGCAAGCTGATGACCGCGCAGTACGCGCGTGAAAACAATGTGCCGTACCTAGGTATCTGCCTGGGCATGCAGGTCGCGCTGATGGAGTTTGCGCGCAATGTCGCCGGGATGCCGGGCGCCAACTCCACCGAATTTGTGCCAGACTGTAAATACCCGGTGGTGGCGTTAATCACCGAATGGCGTGACGAAGAGGGCAACGTCGAAGTCCGCAGCGAGCAGAGCGATCTGGGCGGCACCATGCGTCTGGGCAGCCAGCAGTGTCAGTTAACGCCGGGCAGCCAGGTTCGCCAGCTCTACGGCTCTGACACCATCGTTGAGCGCCATCGCCACCGCTATGAAGTCAACAATATGCTGTTAAAGCAGATTGAAGCAGCCGGTCTGCGCGTGGCGGGTCGCTCTGGTGATGATCAGCTGGTTGAGATCATCGAGATCCCGAACCATCCGTGGTTTGTGGCTTGCCAGTTCCACCCGGAGTTCACCTCGACACCACGCGACGGCCATCCGTTGTTTGCCGGCTTTGTGAAAGCCGCGCATGAGCATCAGAAGCGTTTAGCGAAGTAAGTTTCACAAACAGCGCGCGAACTTTTCGCGCGTTGTTTGTCTTAGGATTGACTAACTTGTACTGAGGAAAATCGTAATGTCCAAAATCGTAAAAGTCATCGGTCGCGAAATTATCGACTCACGTGGTAACCCGACTGTTGAAGCTGAAGTGCATCTGGAAGGCGGTTTCGTAGGCCTGGCCGCTGCGCCATCAGGTGCTTCTACCGGTTCACGCGAAGCGCTGGAACTGCGTGACGGTGACAAATCACGTTTCCTGGGCAAAGGCGTAACCAAAGCCGTTGCTGCAGTAAACGGTCCGATTGCTGAAGCGGTAAAAGGCAAAGACGCGAAAGATCAGGCGAACATCGACAAGATCATGATCGACCTGGACGGTACTGAGAACAAATCTAACTTCGGTGCAAACGCCATTCTGGCTGTTTCCCTGGCAGCAGCAAAAGCGGCGGCGGCGTCTAAAGGTCAGCCACTGTATGAGCACATCGCTGAACTGAACGGCACCCCAGGCAAATACTCTATGCCTCTGCCAATGATGAACATCATCAACGGTGGCGAACATGCCGACAACAACGTCGACATCCAGGAGTTCATGATTCAGCCGGTTGGCGCAGCTAACGTGAAAGAAGCCATCCGTATGGGTTCTGAAGTGTTCCACAACCTGGCAAAAGTGCTGAAAAGCAAAGGCATGAGCACCGCTGTCGGTGACGAAGGCGGCTACGCACCAAACCTGGGTTCCAACGCTGAAGCACTGGCTGTTATCGCAGAAGCGGTAAAAGCAGCAGGCTACGAGCTGGGCAAAGACATCACCCTGGCGATGGACTGTGCGGCATCTGAGTTCTACAAAGATGGCAAATATGTTCTGGCCGGTGAAGGCGGTAAAGCGTTCACCTCTGAAGAGTTCACCCACTTCCTGGAAGATCTGACTAAACAGTATCCGATCGTCTCTATCGAAGATGGCCTGGACGAATCTGACTGGAACGGCTTCGCTTACCAGACCAAAGTTCTGGGCGACAAAATCCAGCTGGTGGGTGATGACCTGTTCGTAACCAACACCAAAATCCTGAAAGAAGGTATCGAAAAAGGTATCGCTAACTCCATCCTGATCAAATTCAACCAGATCGGTTCTCTGACCGAAACTCTGGCTGCGATCAAAATGGCGAAAGACGCGGGCTACACTGCGGTGATCTCTCACCGTTCAGGTGAAACCGAAGATGCGACCATCGCTGACCTGGCGGTTGGTACTGCAGCAGGCCAGATCAAAACCGGTTCAATGAGCCGCTCTGACCGTGTTGCTAAGTACAACCAGCTGATCCGTATCGAAGAAGCGCTGGGTTCTAAAGCGCCATTCAACGGTCTGAAAGAAGTTAAAGGTCAGTAATGACCCGGTGCTGATGCCACGTTGCGTGGCATCGCATAAACAGAAAGCCCCGCCCTGTGCGGGGCTTTTTGTTTATGCAGTGTACAGTCACGGATGGCAGGGCCCGATCAAGCGGCAATCCTGCCGGCCCGTGCAGTTCCCTGCGCGCGGAGAAAAGGCACAACGCGTGGTTGAGCTGCGCGACAAATCTGCCATAATCAGCGCCCCGATTTATCCAGGCGAGTAAAAAATGTTCTACCCGATTAACGAAATGTTCCAGACACTGCAGGGCGAAGGTTACTACACCGGCGTGCCTGCTCTCTTTATCCGCCTGCAGGGATGCCCGGTGGGCTGTAGCTGGTGCGATACCAAACATACCTGGGACAAGCGGGCAGATCGGGAGACCTCGCTGGGCGACATTTTGATCAAAACGGTGGAGAGTGACGCCTGGGGCGATGCCGACGCGGCGACCCTGCTTCGCGCCATCGAACAGCAGGGCTGGACGGCGCGGCACGTGGTGATTACCGGCGGTGAACCGGCGATATACGATCTGCGCCCGTTAACCGCTGCGCTGGAACAGCAGGGTTTTCAGTGCCAGATTGAGACCAGTGGCACTCACGAAATCCACTGCTCTGAACGGACCTGGGTGACGGTGTCGCCGAAGGTGAACATGCGTGGCGGCTACGACGTGCTGCCGCAGGCCCTGAGCCGGGCTGATGAAATCAAACATCCGGTGGCGCGCCAGCGTGATGTCGAGGCACTGGATGCGCTACTGGCGGGCATTGAGGACAGCAAAACGCGCATCATCGCGCTTCAGCCCATCAGCCGCAAAGAGGAGGCGACCCGCCTCTGCATTGAGACCTGCATCGCCCGCAACTGGCGTCTGTCGATGCAGACCCACAAATATCTCAATATCGCCTGATTTTCATCGCGGCGGTTTCTGCGCGCGGAGGGGGGCGTGCAGGGCAGGGGATGGCAGAGGCGAAAAAGGGGAGCCGCGTCGGATCGAAGGATTCGATCCGACAGGGTCAGCCGCGGTAAACGCAGCCTGCAGTGCAGGTTTCTTTGATCATGACCGCGCTTAACAGCGGCAGTTGCGGCTTCATCTGATCCCAGATCCATTTCGCCAGCACTTCGCTGGTGGGATTTTCCAGGCCGGGAATATCGTTCAGGTAGTAGTGATCCAGCCGATCGTAGACCGGCTTAAACGCCGCTTTCAGTTCAGCAAAATCCATAACCCAGCCGGTATGCGCATCCACTTCGCCGGTAATCTCCAGACGAACCAGGAACGAATGACCGTGCAGACGGCCACATTTGTGTCCGGCCGGCACATTCGGAAGGTGGTGCGCGGCCTCGAACTGGAATTCTTTAAACAGGGTGGTAGACATAGTGGTTCTCAGACATTAAAAAACCGCTGGATTCTACCTGATTACCGCTTTTTTCGCACCCGCTGCGCACGAAGCGTTCTTTTTCTTCACCCCTCTTCCTCTGATGTCCAGCTAATTAACTAATATAGCGGCGCTTTGCTTACCACTTTTGCTGATTAATCCTACCTGAAAAACCATTTAGTCATTTTGGTTATTTGATATGTCGAAGGCGTATTTAATCGTTAATATACAGCCCGGTAACCTACGCACTCTTCCGCCATTTTACGGTCCGGACTTCTGATACTGGAATTTTTAACGCGATGACGACTCAGGCACCTGGTTCAATGCTTCCGCTCTCTCCGGAACAACTCGCCCGCTTACAGGCGGCGACGACAGATTATTCCCCGACTCAACTGGCGTGGCTGTCAGGCTATTTCTGGGGCAGGGTAGAACAGGCACCGGGTAGCGCCGTCGCCAGCAGCACACCGCCTGCGGCGGCCGCTGAAGCACCGGTTATCACACTGCTTTCCGCCTCACAGACCGGCAATGCCCGTCGTCTGGCCGAGCAGCTGCGTGATGACCTGCTGGCCGCCAAGCTGAATGTCAACCTGGTGAACGCCGGTGATTACAAGTTCAAACAGATTGGCCAGGAAAAGATGCTGGTCGTCGTTACCTCGACCCAGGGCGAGGGCGAACCGCCTGAAGAGGCGGTGGCGCTGCATAAGTTCCTGATGTCGAAAAAGGCACCGAAAATGGAGGGGGCCGCCTTTGCCGTGTTTGGCCTGGGCGACACCTCCTATGAATTCTTCAGTCAGGCGGGCAAAGATTTTGACAGCCGTCTGGCCGAGCTGGGCGGCGAGCGCCTGCTTGATCGCGTGGATGCGGATGTCGAGTATGCGGAGCAGGCCACGGCCTGGCGCAGTGCGCTGACAGCGATCCTCAAAGCGCGCGTGCCGACCGAATCGCCGGCGCAGGCGGCCGCGACAGTGGCAGGCAGCGTCAACGAAGTGACCACCAGCCCCTACAGCAAAGAGGCGCCGCTCAGCGCCAGCCTGGCGGTGAATCAGAAAATCACCGGACGCGATTCCGACAAAGATGTGCGCCATATCGAAATCGATCTGGGCGACTCCGGTCTGCGCTACCAGCCCGGCGATGCGCTGGGCGTCTGGTATGAAAACGACGCGGCGCTGGTCAGCGAACTGCTGGAGCTGGTCTGGCTGAAAGGCGATGAACCGGTTGAGGTTCAGGGCAGCACGCTGCCGCTGGCCGAGGCGCTGCAGAAGCATTTTGAGCTGACGGTGAACACGGCGCAGATTGTTGCGCAGTACGCTCAGCTGTCGCGTAACGCCGAACTGCTGGCACTGGTGGATGATAAAGCCAGACTGCAGCACTATGCGCAGCAGTACCCCATCGTCGACATGGTGCGCCTGGCTCCGTCTGAGCTCAGCGCAGAACAGCTGACCGGACTGCTGCGTCCGCTGACGCCGCGACTCTACTCTATCGCCTCCTCTCAGGCAGAAACCGATACCGAAGTGCATATCACCGTGGGTGCCGTTCGCTTTGATATCGAAGGTCGCCAGCGTGGCGGCGGCGCATCCACCTGGCTGGCCGATCGCATCGAAGAAGAGGGCGAGGTCCGGGTGTTCATCGAACATAACGACAACTTCCGCCTGCCGGCCGATCCGGATGCTCCGGTCATCATGATCGGGCCGGGCACCGGCATCGCTCCCTTCCGCGCCTTTATGCAGCAGCGCGATAACGACGGTGCGGGCGGCAAAAACTGGCTATTCTTTGGCAATCCCCACTTCACCGAGGATTTCCTCTATCAGGTCGAGTGGCAGAAATATGTGAAGGATGGTCTGCTGACCCATATCGACCTCGCCTGGTCACGCGATCAGGCTGAAAAGATTTACGTTCAGGATAAGATCCGCGCGAAAGGTGCCGAAGTGTGGCGCTGGATTCAGGAGGGCGCGCATCTTTATGTCTGTGGCGACGCCAATCGCATGGCAAAAGACGTCGAGCAGGCATTGCTGGATGTGGTGGTCGAACACGGCGGAATGGATCGTGAAACGGCCGACGAATTTTTAAGTGAGCTGCGCATTGAGCGCCGTTATCAGCGAGACGTTTACTAATGAGCGATAAACACCCTGGACCGCTGGTTGTAGAAGGCAAATTAACCGACGCCGAGCGTCTGAAGAAGCAGAGCAACTATCTGCGCGGCACTATTAAAGAAGATCTGGAAGAGGGGCTGACCGGTGGATTTACCGGCGATAACTTCCTGCTGATCCGTTTCCACGGCATGTACCAGCAGGACGATCGCGACATCCGTGCCGAGCGTGCTGAGCAGAAGCTGGAGCCGCGCCACGCCATGATGCTGCGCTGCCGTCTGCCGGGCGGGATCATTACGCCGACCCAGTGGCTGGCTATCGACAGATTTGCCACCGACAAAACCCTTTATGGCAGCATCCGTCTGACCAACCGTCAGACCTTCCAGTTTCACGGCATTCTGAAAAAGAACGTGAAGCCGACGCATCAGATGCTGCACGAAGTGGGGCTGGACGCGCTGGCGACCGCCAACGACGTCAACCGTAACGTGCTCTGCACCTCGAACCCGGTTGAGTCGGAACTGCATCAGGAAGCGTATGAGTGGGCGAAGAAGCTCTCTGAGCATCTGCTGCCGCGCACCCGTGCCTATGCCGAGATCTGGTGGGATAAGGAAAAGATCGCGACCACCGATGAAGAGCCGATCCTTGGTAAAACCTATCTGCCGCGTAAGTTCAAAACGACGGTGGTGATCCCGCCGCACAACGACGTGGATCTGCACGCCAACGATCTGAACTTCGTAGCGATCGCTGAAAACGGCAAGCTGGTGGGCTTCAACCTGCTGGTGGGCGGTGGCCTGTCGATCGAGCATGGCAATAAAGCGACCTACGCACGCACCGCCAGCGAGTTTGGCTACTTCCCGGTGGATAAGATCCTCGACGTGGCTGAAGCGGTTGTCACCACCCAGCGCGACTGGGGTAACCGTACCGACCGTAAAAACGCCAAAACCAAGTACACCCTGGAGCGCGTGGGCGTCGAGACCTTTAAGGCGGAAGTGGAAAAACGTGCCGGTGTGACCTTTGAGCCGATCCGCCCGTATGAATTCACCACCCGTGGCGATCGCATTGGCTGGATTAAAGGCATCGACAATAAATGGCACCTGACGCTGTTTATCGAGAATGGTCGCCTGCTCGACTATCCGGGCCGTCCGCTGAAGAGCGGCATTGCCGAAATTGCGAAAGTCCATCAGGGCGATTTCCGCCTGACCGCCAACCAGAACCTGATTGTGGCGGGCGTGCCGGAGAGCGAGAAAGCGAAGATTGAAGCGATCGCCCGTGAACATGGTCTGATGGATCACGTCACGCCGCAGCGCGAAAACTCGATGGCCTGCGTGGCCTTCCCGACCTGTCCGCTGGCGATGGCGGAAGCAGAACGCTTCCTGCCCGCCTTCGTGACCAAAGTCGAGGGCATCATGCATGCGCACGGCGTCGGTGATGAGCACATAGTGTTACGCGTTACCGGTTGTCCGAACGGTTGTGGTCGTGCCATGCTGGCAGAGCTGGGTCTGGTGGGTAAAGCGCCAGGCCGCTATAACCTGCATCTGGGCGGAAACCGCACCGGAACGCGTATTCCCCGCATGTACCGTGAGAACATTAACGAAAGCGAAATTCTCGCCACCATTGATGAGCTGGTGGGACGCTGGGCCACCGAGCGCCAGGCCGCAGAAGGCTTTGGTGACTTCACCATCCGCGCGGGCATTGTCGCGCCGGTGCTGGACCCGGCACGCGACTTTTGGGAGGAGGCAAAATGAGTCATCCTGACCTCGCAGCACTGAATGAGATGTCCAAAGTCCAGCGTGCAATGGCGCTGGCGGCGACCAATGCGCAGCTGGAGAAGGCGTCAGCAGAAGAGCGGGTCAGCTGGGCGCTGGAGCATCTGCCGGGCGCCTATGTGCTCTCCTCCAGCTTCGGTATTCAGGCCGCGGTGTCGCTGCACCTGGTGACGCGTCAGCAGCCCGATATTCCGGTGATCCTGACCGACACCGGCTATCTCTTCCCGGAGACTTATCGTTTTATTGATGAGCTGGCTGACCAGCTCAATCTCAACCTCAAAGTGTTCCGCGCCGAAACCTCTCCGGCCTGGCAGGAAGCGCGCTACGGCAAACTGTGGGAGCAGGGCGTCGAGGGGATTGAGAAGTACAACGAGATCAACAAAGTCGAACCGATGAACCGCGCGCTGGAAACCCTGGGCGCGCAGACCTGGTTTGCCGGTTTGCGCCGCGATCAGTCGGGCAGCCGGGCGAATCTGCCGGTGCTGGGCGTGCAGCGCGGCGTCTTTAAGGTGCTGCCGATTATCGACTGGGATAACCGCAAGATTCATCAGTATCTGGAACAGCATAAGCTGAAATACCATCCGCTGTGGGATGAGGGCTATCTCTCGGTGGGCGATACCCACACCACCCGCAAGTGGGAGCCGGGTATGGCAGAAGAAGAGACCCGCTTCTTCGGTCTTAAGCGTGAGTGCGGCCTGCACGAAGGCTGAATCCCGCGCCTCTTCTCTCCCCCCTGGCTGGCGGGAGAGAAGGGCGTCACTGCCCGGTCTCAGACGCCGGTTAAGCCACTGAAGGCTTCCGCTGCCCGCGTTACATTCACCTTTGTCACCTCATACTGCGCCACGGCGACAAAAGGATCTTCCGCTAAGATCGCCTCCAGCCGTTCACGCTCAATATCCCTCACCAGCAGCATGCCGCCGGTGCGCGGATCTTTACGTCCCGCCGCAATAAAAATGTCCGCGTCAAAATAGCGATTGAGCCAGTCGATATGGCCAGCCAGCAGGGTTTCAACTTCCTCTACCGGACGAATGTAATTCAGAAAGACGACGTACATGTCAGATCCTCACACGTTGGGATTGGTCAGTTCTCTGAGCAGCGGCAGCAGCACGCTGACACTGTCATGGGTTCGTCGGGCTATCTGACCCGGCAGCCAGCGGTCAAGGTAGTTCAGATTATCCAGGTCAGTCTGATGGCGGGTGACGCCATCGGGAAAGTGGCGGCTGCGGTGACGCTGCAGCGCGCCATCTTTATTCCCCAGCGTCCAGTTACTGGCGGTCACATCCAGCAGCGGAAAGCCCGCCCTGTCAAAGGCATTCAGCCCGCTGACATCTTTGCGGGTCAGCTGATGACTGGCGGCGGGAATGCCGAGCTGGCGGGCCAGCAGCAGCGCCCGATCGCTGGTCTGCTTGCGTACCGCCCGGGGCGTATTCATGCCGCTGTTAAAATAGAGGTGATCGCCGGTGATCAGGCTGTTGAGATCGATGACCAGCAGGGTGTTCTTCTTCTCACGCGCGCTCATCCGCTCCACGTAGTCATCCATGCCGTGCAGATCGGCTTCTCCGGCGCTCAGCGCCACAAAGCGGACGCCATAGTGCAGCGATTTCTGACTCAGCTGCTGCGCCAGCTCCAGCATCACGCCCAGCCCTGAGGCGTTATCATCCACCCCCTGCAGACGCAGGCCGCCCAGATTGCGGTGAACCTGGGCGCTGTTCAGCGGCGTCCAGGTATCCAGATGGGCCACGATCAGGATCTCCTGCGGCACGCTGCCGGCGCGTGCGGCAATGACCGAGGTGGCGGTCAGCTTGTGCCAGCGCCGCGAGCCATCCTCTTCCTGCCAGTTGTAACCGGTGTTGAACTGGCGGGTATTGGTCTGATAACCCAGCGCGGTAAATTGCTGCTGCAGATAGTCAGCCGCCATCAGCTCTGCCGGGCTGCCGCTCATCCGGCCCGGGAAAAAGGTGGCGATGTGCCGGACCTGCTGCTCAGCAAACTGGCCGGGCGGCGTGGCCAGTGCCAGTGCCAGCGGGGAGAGGAGTGCGCCAGACAAAAGAGTGGCAACCCTCAGACGGAGGGAACAAAACATAGTGCATCCTTTTTTTTATTTGTCCGGAGCGGGCCTGTACAGGGGCCAGGGCCGCTCATGCCGGGCATATTATACGCTTTTTGTTCCGCAATCCTGTTAGTGGAATCGGGCGCTGTCGCCTCCGGCACAGAGAGGCAGACCTTTGCGCTGGCACTTATCTGCTTTTGCAGCGCAGCAGGTGCGGAGGAATCTGTGAGCCTGTTCACGAAAAAGCCATTACATTTCATCTGTTAAGATCAAATTGTTCTGTGCTTTGCGACACCGTTATTCCATTCGGTAACTACTCATTCCAATTCGTAATTTCATCTGGATAAACTCAGCGACGTATAGTCCCGTTAATACAAAGTTAAAACATCAGGGTTAACGTGGACTATTTGCCTCTTTTTGCCGATCTCTCTGGCCGCCCGGTTCTGGTTGTCGGCGGTGGAGATATTGCGGCGCGAAAAATTGAACTGCTGCGTCGCGCCCGCGCGCGCGTTCAGATCGCCTCTCGTGAACTCTGCCCGGAACTGCAGGAACTGCTGGATAAGCAGGAGCTGGAGTGGGTGGCGACCGAATTTGATCCGGCTCAGCTGGATGGCGTTTTCCTGGTGATTGCTGCCACCGACGATAACCATCTCAACACCCAGGTTTTTGAAGCCGCTAACGCGCGGCATAAGCTGGTTAACGTGGTCGACGACCAGCCAAAATGCACCTTTATCTTCCCGTCGATTGTTGACCGCTCACCGCTGGTAGTAGCGATCTCCTCCAGCGGCACCGCGCCGGTACTGGCACGCATGCTGCGCGAAAAAATCGAAACGCTGCTGCCCGCCAGTCTGGGTCAGATGGCGGAGGTAGCCGGGCTGTGGCGCGATAAGGTCAAACAGCGCTTCAGCCGCATGTCCGATCGTCGGCGTTTCTGGGAGCGGGCCTTCGACGGTCTGTTCGCCAGTCAGATGTCCGCCGGTAACGTCGAAGAGGCGAAGCGCACGCTGGATCGTGAACTGCTGGAAGAGCCAACCCGTCAGGGCGAGATCTTTCTGGTCGGTGCCGGGCCGGGCGACAGCGGCCTGCTGACGCTGCGTGGCCTGCAGGTAATGCAGTTAGCCGATGTGGTGCTCTATGACCATCTGGTCAGCGAAGAGGTGCTGGACCTGGTGCGTCGTGACGCCGACCGCATCTGCGTCGGTAAACGCGCCAGCGCGCATACGTTGCCGCAGGAAGAGATTAATCAGTTGCTGGTTTCACTGGCGCTGAAAGGTAAGCGCGTTGTCCGCCTCAAGGGCGGCGATCCCTTTATCTTTGGCCGCGGCGGCGAAGAGCTGCAGGCGGCACATCAGGCGGGGATCCCGTTCCAGGTGGTGCCGGGCGTCACCGCGGCTGCCGGTGCGACGGCCTATGCCGGGATTCCGCTGACCCACCGCGACTATGCCCAGAGCGTGATGTTTATTACCGGTCACTGCCGCCCGGACGGGGATGACATTGACTGGCCATCGCTGGCGCGTGCGCGTCAGACGCTGGCGATCTACATGGGCACGGTTAAAGCGGCTGCTATCAGCGCGGCGCTGATTCAGCATGGTCGTGCGGCCTCCACGCCGGTGGCGGTGATCAGTCGCGGCACCCGTCAGGATCAGCAGGTGCTGACCGGCACCTTAGAACACCTTGAGGCGCTGGCCGCCTCGGCACCCACTCCGGCGCTGCTGGTGATCGGAGAGGTGGTTAATCTGCACGGGCAACTCGCCTGGTTTAAACATTCAGCACAGCAGGGGGCTCGCGAGTCCGCCGTTGTCAATCTGGCTTGAGGGAAAATCATGGACCAAAAACGACTCACTCATCTGCGTCAGCTGGAGGCGGAGAGCATCCATATCATTCGCGAAGTGGCTGCAGAGTTCAGCAACCCGGTGATGATGTACTCCATCGGCAAAGACTCTTCGGTCATGCTGCACCTGGCACGCAAAGCGTTCTATCCGGGCACGCTGCCGTTTCCGTTGCTGCATGTGGACACCGGCTGGAAATTCCGCGAGATGTATGAATTCCGTGACCGCACCGTGAAAGCGATGGGTGCCGAGCTGATCGTTCACCGCAACCCGGAAGGGGTGGCGATGGGCATTAACCCGTTTGTCCACGGCAGCGCCAAACACACCGACATCATGAAAACGGAAGGGCTGAAGCAGGCGCTGGACAAATATGGTTTTGACGCGGCTTTCGGCGGCGCACGTCGCGATGAAGAGAAGTCGCGCGCCAAAGAGCGTATCTACTCGTTCCGTGACCGCTTCCATCGCTGGGACCCGAAAAACCAGCGCCCTGAGCTGTGGCACAACTACAACGGTCAGATCAACAAGGGCGAAAGCATCCGCGTTTTCCCGCTGTCGAACTGGACCGAACTGGATATCTGGCAGTACATCTTCCTGGAAAACATCGAGATCGTGCCGCTCTATCTCGCCGCGCCGCGTCCGGTGCTGGAGCGTGACGGCATGCTGATGATGATTGATGACGATCGTATCAATCTGCAGCCGGGTGAAGAGATCACCCAGAGGATGGTCCGTTTCCGTACCCTCGGCTGCTGGCCGCTGACCGGTGCAGTAGAGTCCGAAGCGCAGACGCTGCCGGAGATCATCGAAGAGATGCTGGTGTCCACCACCAGTGAGCGTCAGGGCCGCATGATCGACCGCGACCAGTCCGGTTCGATGGAACTGAAAAAACGCCAGGGTTATTTCTAAGGAGACGCCAGATGAATACCGTAATTGCACAACAGATTGCCGACCAGGGCGGCGTTGAAGCCTGGCTGACCGCTCAGCAACACAAGAGTCTGCTGCGTTTTCTGACCTGCGGCAGCGTGGACGATGGAAAAAGTACCCTGATTGGGCGTCTGCTGCACGACACCCGTCAGATCTATGAAGACCAGCTCTCTTCACTGCACAACGACAGCAAACGTCACGGCACCCAGGGCGAGAAGCTCGATCTGGCGCTGCTGGTGGACGGTCTGCAGGCGGAGCGTGAGCAGGGCATTACCATCGACGTGGCCTACCGCTACTTCTCGACCGAAAAGCGTAAATTTATTATTGCCGACACGCCGGGCCATGAGCAGTACACCCGCAACATGGCGACCGGGGCGTCCACCTGCGACCTGGCGATCCTGCTGATCGACGCGCGAAAAGGCGTGCTGGATCAGACCCGTCGTCACAGCTTTATCTCAACGCTGCTGGGCATTAAGAACCTGGTGGTGGCGATTAATAAGATGGATCTGGTGGACTACAGTCAGGATCGCTTCGAGGCGATCAAACAGGATTATCTCGATTTCGCCGCCCAGCTGCCGGACGATCTCGACATCCGCTTTGTGCCGATGTCGGCGCTGGAAGGGGACAACGTTGCGACGGCCAGCCAGACCATGCCGTGGTACACCGGCCCGACGCTGCTGGACGTGCTGGAGACCGTGGAGCTGAAGCGCGTTGTCGACCATCAGCCGATGCGTTTCCCGGTGCAGTATGTGAACCGTCCTAACCTCGATTTTCGTGGCTATGCCGGTACCCTGGCGTCAGGCAGCGTGCAGGTGGGTCAGCGCGTTAAAGTGCTGCCGTCTGGCGTGGAGTCGACGATTGCCCGCATTGTAACCTTTGATGGCGATCTGCAGGACGCAGGAGCAGGGGAGGCGATTACCCTGGTGCTGCAGGATGAGATTGATATCAGCCGTGGCGATCTGCTGGTGGACGCCAGTGAAACGCTGACGGCAGTGCAGTCGGCCAGCGTTGACGTGGTGTGGATGGCGGAGCAGCCGCTGCAGGCGGGTCAGAGCTACGATCTGAAAATCGCCGGTAAGAAAACCCGTGGCCGGGTCGAAAAGGTGCTGCACCAGGTCGACATTAACTCGCTGGCGACCCATCAGGTCGAGGCGCTGCCGCTGAACGGAATCGGTCGCATTGAGATCGTCTTCAATGAACCGATGGTGCTCGACAGCTATCAGCAGAACCCGGTGACCGGCGGCATGATCTTTATCGATCGCCTGAGCAACGTCACGGTCGGGGCGGGCATGATCCATCAGCCCAACCAGGATGTGCCGGTCAATACAGGTGAGTTCAGCGCCTTTGAGCTGGAACTGAATGCGCTGGTGCGCCGTCACTTCCCACACTGGAACGCGCGCGATCTGCTGGGCGGTCAATAATGGCGCAGCACGACGACAACGTGGTGTGGCATGACCATCCGGTCACCCGCGCGGCACGCGAACAGCAGCACGGCCATCAGGGCGTGGTGCTGTGGTTTACCGGGCTGTCGGGCTCGGGGAAATCCACGGTCGCCGGTGCGCTGGAGCAGGCGCTGCACCGCATCGGTGTCAGCACCTATCTGCTGGATGGGGATAATGTGCGTCACGGCCTGTGCCGTGACCTCGGTTTCAGCGATGACGACCGTAAAGAGAATATCCGCCGGGTCGGCGAAGTGGCGAAACTGATGGTGGATGCCGGATTAGTGGTGCTCACCGCCTTTATTTCACCGCATCGCGCCGAGCGGCAGATGGTGCGCGATCTGCTGGAACCGGGACAGTTTATCGAGGTGTTTGTCGATACGCCGTTAGCGGTGTGTGAGGCGCGCGATCCTAAAGGGTTATATCGCAAAGCCCGTGCCGGAGAACTGCGAAACTTCACCGGTATCGACAGCGTTTATGAAGCCCCGGAGAGCCCGGAAATTCAGCTGGATGGCGAACAATTGGTTACAAAACTGGCCGCCCAATTGTTAGACCTGCTGCGTGACCGCGATATCATCAGATCCTGAAGAGACAGCGGCAAATCGTCTCTGATTTGCCGCCCTCGCACCAACAGGATGCCTATGCAGAACATAACCCCACTGCTCGCTCGTAAAGATGACACCACCCCGGATGAGCCGCGCTCACTGCTGCCGGGCTGCGTGATCGGCTTTCTCGCTTACTGGTGTGCGCTGGCGATCCCGTTCCTGCTGTTCGGCTCCAACACGCTGTTTTTCTTTCTTTATACCTGGCCATTCTTTCTGGCGCTGCTGCCGGTTGCGGTGGTCGCCGGTATTGCCCTGAATACGCTGCTCAGCGGACAGTGGCTCTGGACCGCACTCGCCACCGTGATTCTGGTGGTCTCTCTCTTCTGGTTAATGTTCTCTTTTCTCTCCGGCTGGTAAGCGCTGATGCTGCTGCGCTGATGTGCAAACGCATCGGCCGGTTACAAATCTTTTCCCCCCCGGAATCGCTGCTGATTCATATTTTGTGCAGACGCGCGGCAAAGCGCGCCATTTTCTCCGCTGGTGTGGAGTCCTGTGCAAAGTTATGGGATGATTGGGCCGTTTTTAGGGGGCGGGATGGGAAAACTGACGTTACTGTTACTGGTGCTGCTCGGCTGGCTGCAATATTCATTGTGGCTGGGGAAAAATGGCATCCACGACTATACGCGCGTCAATGATGATGTCGCGGTGCAACAGGCTAACAATGCCAAACTGAAATCGCGCAACGATCAGCTGTTTGCCGAAATTGATGACCTCAATGGCGGCTCGGAGGCGATCGAGGAGCGTGCACGCAATGAGCTGGGCATGATTAAGCCCGGTGAGACCTTCTATCGTCTGGTGCCTGACCAGAACAAACGCAACGCGCAACAATCAGCGCAAAACCAACAACGATAAAACATGAATACTCTGGCCTCCCTTGCGGATGTGATTGCCGTGGTGCCCGCGGCCGGGATCGGCAGCCGCATGCAGGCAACCTGTCCTAAGCAGTATCTGACGATTGGTCAGCACACCCTTCTGGAACACAGCATTGCACGTCTGTTTTCCCATCCTGCCATTAAACAGGTTATTGTCGCCCTCAGTCCCGACGATCAGCACTTCGCCTCACTGCCGCTGGCGCGCGATCCGCGCGTGCTCAGGGTTACCGGCGGAGAGACCCGCGCCGAATCGGTGCTGGCTGGCCTGCAGGCCGCGCAGGGTTCCGCGTGGGTTCTGGTTCACGATGCTGCCCGTCCCTGTCTGCATCCCGACGACCTGCAGCAGCTGCTCAACGTGCGCGAACAGAGCCACGTCGGCGGGATTCTGGCCGCACCGGTGCGCGACACCATGAAGCGGGGCGAGCCGGGCAAAGCCGCGGTGGCCCACACGGTAGAGCGTGACGATCTCTGGCACGCCTTAACCCCCCAGTTTTTCCCGCATGCGCTGCTGACAGCCTGCCTGACGCGGGCACTGACCGAGGGCGCAACCATTACGGATGAGGCCTCGGCGCTGGAGTATTGCGGCTACCATCCGCTGCTGGTCAGCGGACGCAGTGATAACATCAAAGTCACCCGGCCAGAAGATCTGGCGCTGGCGGCTTTTTATCTGAGTCAGATTCAATTAAAGGAGAGCGCATGATGCGTATCGGTCACGGTTTTGACGTTCACGCCTTTGGCGGAGAGGGTCCGTTAGTGATTGGCGGTGTGCGGATCCCGTTTGAGCAGGGGTTTATCGCCCATTCCGATGGTGATGTGGTGCTGCATGCGCTGACGGACGCGCTGCTGGGCGCGGTCGCCATGGGCGATATTGGCAAGCTGTTTCCGGATACCGATCCCGCGTTTAAAGGCGCGGACAGCCGCGGCCTGCTGCGCGAGGCCTGGCGTCGTATCGAAGCCAAAGGCTATCGCATCGGTAACGTGGATGTCACCCTGATTGCCCAGGCGCCGAAAATGCTGCCGCATGTGCCGCAGATGCGCATCAACATCGCGGAAGATCTGGGATGTCACATGGATGCGGTCAATGTCAAAGCCACCACGACCGAAAAGCTGGGCTTTACCGGGCGCGGTGAAGGGATCGCCTGCGAAGCGGTGGCCCTGCTGCTGAAAGCCGACACTCAATGACGCTTCACTATCTGCACGGCACGCCCGCTGCCACCGGCGTCATCAAAGCCAGCCCGGAAGATTTTGTGGTGGTTGAAGATCTCGGTTATGGCCCGGATGGGGAAGGTGAGCATCTGCTGGTGCGCATCCGTAAAGTGGGCGCGAATACCCGCTTCGTGGCGGAGGCGCTAGCGAAATATCTCGGTGTGCATCAGCGTGACATGAGCTATGCCGGGATGAAGGATCGCCATGCCGTGACGGAGCAGACGCTCTGTTTCCGTCTGCCGGGGAATGCGATGCCCGATCTGCGCGGTTTTGCGCTGGAGGGGGTTGAGATCCTGCAGGCGGTACGCCACAAGCGCAAGCTGCGCACCGGCGCGCTGGCCGGAAATGCGTTCCGGCTGGTCATCCGCCAGATCAGCGACCGTGAGGCGGTTGAGACGCGCCTGACGCAGATTCGTGACGCGGGTGTGCCGAACTATTTCGGTGAGCAGCGTTTCGGGCGCGGCGGCAATAACCTGGTGATCGCAGAGAAGTGGGCGCGCAACGAGATTACCCTGCGCGATCGCAACAAGCGCAGCCTGATGCTCTCTGCCGCGCGCAGTGCGCTGTTCAATCAGGTGACCAGTGCGCGTCTGGCACAGCAGGGTGGCCTGAGTCAGGTCCTTAACGGCGATGCCCTGCAGCTGACCGGGCGAGGCAGCTGGTTTGTTGCGCAGCCGGATGAGCTGGAAGCGTGCCAGCGCCGGGTTGAACAGCATGAACTACGCATCACCGCGCCGCTGCCGGGGCGGGGCGAGCCGGGTCCGCAGGCGGATGCGCTGGCTTTTGAAGAGCAGGTGCTGGCTGGCGAAACCCTTCTGACCGGCCTGATTGAGCGCGAGCGGGTGGATGCCGCACGCCGTGCCATGCTGGTCGTGCCGCGCGATCTGCGCTGGAGCTGGTGGGATGAGGTGACGCTGGAGCTGACGTTCTGGCTGCCCGCAGGCAGCTTCGCCACCAGCGTCGTCAGAGAACTGCTGGTTCAGGCCGACGCGTCCGATCAGATTGATGAGTAATCTTCGCCGCAACCTGACCCGCTGTGTGGGGAATGTTGCGGCAACCCCCCTCTGCTGTGTGATTTACGCCTACCACTTCCTTGCGTGCCTCGCTAGAATGCAAAAATCGCCGCCTATTCCTCACCTGTTGCCATGCCGTTCAGACAGGTTCAGTCGCGGCGACCAGTCGAATAAAAAAAGGTCAGAACGAAATGCGGATATTGCTCAGCAACGATGACGGCATTCATGCGCCAGGTATTCAGACTCTGGCGAAAGCCCTGCGGCAGATTGCTGACGTGCAGGTGGTTGCCCCCGATCGTAACCGAAGCGGTGCGTCAAACTCGCTCACCCTGGAAACGCCCCTGCGAACGTTCACCTATGAAAACGGCGATATCGCGGTGCAGATGGGTACCCCGACCGACTGTGTCTATCTGGCGGTGAATGCCCTGATGCAGCCGCGGCCCGATATTGTGGTGTCAGGCATCAATGCCGGTCCCAACCTGGGGGATGATGTGATTTACTCCGGCACGGTCGCGGCGGCGATGGAGGGGAGACACCTGGGCTTACCGGCGATCGCCGTTTCGCTCAATGGTCATCAGCACTATGAGACAGCCGCGGCGGTGACCTGTGCGCTTCTCCGGGCGCTGACGCATGAGCCGCTGCGCACCGGTCGCATTCTCAATATCAACGTGCCCGATCTGCCGCTCTCCGAACTCCGGGGCATTCGCGTGACGCGCTGTGGCAGCCGCCATCCGGCCGATCAGGTGATTGCGCAGCAGGACCCGCGCGGCAATACCCTCTACTGGATTGGCCCGCCGGGTGAAAAACTGGATGCCGGGCCGGATACGGACTTCGCCGCCGTGGATCAGGGCTATGTCTCTGTCACCGCACTGCACGTCGATTTAACGGCGCACAGTGCACAGGAGGTGCTCAGCGACTGGCTGGCGAAAGCTGAGGTGAATCTGGCATGGTGAATCGGCGTATTGAGACGTTGCTGTCACAACTGCGTCAGCAGGGCATCCATGACGAAAACCTGCTGAAAGCCATCAGCGAGGTGCCACGCGAACGCTTTATCGATGAGGCGTTCGAGCACAAGGCTTGGGACAATGTCGCCCTGCCTATCGGCTCCGGTCAGACCATCTCACAGCCCTACATGGTGGCGCGGATGACCGCGCTGCTCGGGCTGAATCCCCATTCGCGGGTGCTGGAAATCGGCACCGGTTCGGGTTATCAGACCGCCATTCTGTCCCACCTGGTTGATCACGTCTATTCCGTGGAGCGGATTAAAGGGCTGCAGTGGCAGGCCAAGCGCCGGCTGAAACAGCTCGATCTGCACAATGTCTCCACCCGCCATGGCGACGGCTGGCAGGGCTGGCCATCCCGTGGCCCGTTCGATGCGATTATCGTCACGGCGGCCCCGCCGGAAATTCCGATTGCGCTGATAGCGCAGCTGGCAGAAGGCGGCATTATGGTGCTGCCGGTGGGGGAAGATCAGCAGGTACTGAAACGGCTGCGTCGTCAGGGAAAAGAGGTGACGGAAGAGACCATCGAGCCGGTGCGTTTTGTTCCGCTGGTGCAGGGCGACCTGGCCTGACCCTCTACGTATTTCTTCACAACTGTTTCATGGCACCACGTACCTGATGTTGTTACTATCCGGTTTACCTAACGAAAACACAGCTTTTATCGCGTCACGCAGAGCATTCTGCTGGCAGATACAGTGAAACAGATAGATCAGAGTTGCCATCACGGGGGATTAATGAGCACGGGAAGCACACTTTTTCAGTTACGCCGTCTGGCGGCGCTTTCACTGGTAGGTTTCTGGCTGGCAGGCTGCAGCTCCAGCGACAACTCGCAGGCGCCCATCAGTCGCGTGGGCGACAATGGCGGCATGAACAGCAGCCCGTCTGACACAGGCATGGTTTCGGGCGGCGTACCTGCCACACCTGCCCAGGGACAAATGTTAAGCACAAATTCAGGATCTGCTCCCCGCAGCGGTGGAATGATTAGTACCAGCGATAATGTTGAGACACAAAATGGCCGGATTGTGTACAACCGCAGTTATCAGAATATTCCAAAGGGTAGTTACTCCGGTGAAACATATACCGTTAAGCGCGGTGACACATTGTTTTACATTGCCTGGATTACCGGCAACGACTTCCGCGATTTAGCCCAGCGCAACAACGTTCCGGCGCCCTATAGCCTGAATGTGGGGCAAACGCTGCAGATTGGAAATGGGTCAGGTCAGCCGATTACGGGCGGAAATCCCATTACCGTTGCTGATGCGACGCAGGGCGGTGTTCCGGCGTCGCCACAAATTAAAGCGCCTGTTGTTGCACAGCAACCTGTTATTACGTATTCTGATGATTCGGGTAATTCGGGTGGCAGCAAATTGTTGCCTTCGAAAGGAGCAAATGTTGCAACGACAACAGCTCCAGTCGTGACCGCCCCCCCAACGGTGAGCAGTACCACCAACAGTTCAACGCCGGTCGGAAGCTGGCGCTGGCCGACCGATGGGAAGATTATCGATAACTTCTCTGCCGCCGAATGTGGCAATAAAGGGATCGATATCGCCGGAACGCGCGGACAATCTGTCGTTTCCACCGCATCAGGACGCGTGGTTTACGCAGGTAACGCACTCCGGGGGTACGGTAATTTAATCATCATTAAACACAACGATGATTACCTGAGTGCCTACGCCCACAACGATACAATGCTGGTTCGGGAACAACAGGAAGTTAAGGCGGGGCAGAAGATCGCTACCATGGGTAGCACCGGAACCAGTTCAGTCAGATTACATTTTGAAATTCGTTACAAGGGGAAATCCGTAAACCCGTTGCGTTATTTACCGCAGCGATAATCCGGCAGAACAGACCCTTTTTATGTTCTGCCCTGGAATCACGGGTAGGAGCCGCTTATGAGCCAGAATACGCTGAAAGTAAACGAGTTACATGAGAACGCGGAATTCGATGAGAACGGAGCTGAAATTTTTGACGAGAAAGCACTCGTTGAAAACGAAGCCAGTGATAGCGACGTAGCGGAAGAAGAGTTGCTATCACAGGGTGCGACGCAGCGTGTTTTAGATGCGACGCAGCTCTATCTTGGGGAGATTGGCTATTCTCCGTTGTTAACGGCAGAGGAAGAAGTTTTCTTCGCTCGCCGTGCATTGCGGGGTGATATTCCTTCCCGTCGCCGTATGATCGAAAGTAACTTACGCCTGGTGGTGAAAATCGCCCGTCGTTACAGCAATCGTGGTTTAGCCCTGCTGGACCTGATTGAAGAAGGTAACCTCGGCCTGATTCGCGCCGTTGAGAAATTTGACCCGGAGCGCGGGTTCCGTTTCTCAACGTACGCCACCTGGTGGATTCGTCAGACCATTGAACGGGCGATCATGAATCAAACCCGTACTATCCGTCTGCCGATTCACATTGTTAAAGAACTGAACGTTTATCTGCGTACTGCGCGTGAACTGTCCCACAAGCTCGACCATGAGCCGAGTGCGGAAGAGATCGCGGAGCAGCTTGATAAACCGGTTGATGACGTAAGCCGTATGTTGCGTCTCAACGAACGCATTACCTCGGTTGACACGCCATTAGGCGGGGATTCTGAAAAAGCGCTGCTGGATATTCTGGCCGATGAGAAAGACAATGGCCCGGAAGACACCACGCAGGACGATGACATGAAACAAAGCATCGTCAAATGGCTGTTCGAACTGAACGCCAAGCAGCGTGAAGTGCTGGCACGTCGTTTCGGCCTGTTGGGCTATGAAGCGGCAACGCTTGAGGATGTCGGCCGTGAAATCGGCTTAACCCGTGAGCGTGTCCGTCAGATTCAGGTTGAAGGTTTGCGCCGTCTGCGCGAAATCCTGCAGGCGCAGGGCCTCAACATTGAAGCACTGTTTCGTGAATAACTGATCTGAGCATGAATGCGAAAAGCGGTGGTGAAAACCACCGCTTTTTTTATGCCTGCAGAAAAGGTCAGGCAGAAACGTAGCGGGCCGGTCCGCGCTTTTACGCGGCACGGCGAACCTTCAGACCAGCGACTTAAGGCGATAGATCCAGTCGAGCGCCTGACGCGGCGTCAGCGTATCCGGGTCCAGCGCCTCCAGGGCTTCTACCGCCGGTGAGGTCTCTTCAACCAGCAGCGGCAGCTGAGAACCATCGACCGTCGATGAGGCGGAGTGACTGGAGACGGTCTCCAGCTCTTTCAGCTTGCTGCGCGCGCGTCTGATGACCTCTTTGGGCACCCCCGCCAGCGCTGCCACGGCCAGACCATAGCTCTTGCTGGCGGCCCCCTCCTGCACACTGTGCATAAAGGCGATAGTGTCACCGTGCTCCACCGCGTCCAGGTGAACGTTGACCACGCCCTCCATTTTCTCCGGCAGCGTGGTCAGCTCGAAGTAATGGGTCGCGAACAGCGTCATCGCCTTGATGCGGTTGGCCAGGTTTTCGGCACAGGCCCAGGCCAGCGATAAGCCGTCGTAGGTGGAGGTACCGCGTCCAATCTCATCCATCAGCACCAGACTGTTTTCGGTAGCGTTGTGCAGGATGTTGGCGGTTTCGGTCATCTCCACCATAAAGGTCGAGCGTCCGGAAGCGAGATCGTCAGCGGCACCCACGCGGGTGAAGATGCGATCCAGCGGGCCAATCAGCGTCTCATCGGCGGGAACAAAACTGCCAATCCACGCCATCAGCGCAATCAGCGCCGCCTGACGCATATAGGTACTTTTACCGCCCATGTTCGGACCGGTGATGATCAGCATTCTGCGCTGGGGGGCCAGGGAGAGCGGGTTCGCAATAAACGGCTCTTTCAGCACCTGTTCAACCACCGGATGGCGACCGCCGCTGATTTTGATTCCGGCTTTATCCTGCAACACCGGCCGGCAGTAGTTCAGCGTCCAGGCGCGCTCGGCCAGATTGCTCAGCACATCCAGCTCTGCCAGCGCCGCGGCACTCAGCTGCAACGCTTCAAGATGCGGCAGAAGCTGATCGAACAGCGCCTCATAGAGGCTTTTTTCCAGCGACAGCGCTTTCCCCTTCGAGGTCAGTACCTTGTCTTCGTACTCCTTCAGCTCCGGGATGATGTAGCGTTCCGCATTTTTCAGCGTCTGACGACGGACATAGTGCATCGGCACCTGATGGCTCTGCGCGCGGCTCACCTGGATGAAGTAGCCGTGTACCCCGTTAAAGCCAACCTTAAGAGTATCCAGTCCCAGCTTCTCGCGTTCGCGAATCTCCAGCCTGTCGAGATAGTCCGTTGCACCATCGGCCAGCGCACGCCACTCATCCAGCTCGGCGTTGTAACCGGGGGCAATCACGCCGCCGTCGCGGATCAGCACCGGCGGGGAGTCGATGATCGCCTGCTCCAGCAGCTCACGCAGCGCGGCGAACTCGCCCATCTGGGTGCGCAGCTTCTGCAGCTGTGGCGCTTCAACATCGGCCAGCAGCTGGTTAAGCTCCGGCAGCTGCTGAAAAGCGTGCCGCATGCGGGCCAGATCGCGCGGACGGGCGGTGCGCAGCGCCAGGCGGGCCAGGATTCGTTCCAGATCGCCGACCTGACGCAACACCGGCTGAAGCACCTCACTGAGAGGCTGCAGTTCTGCAATCGACTCCTGACGCTGGGTGATCGTGCGCACGTCGCGCAGCGGCATATGCAGCCAGCGTTTGAGCATGCGGCTTCCCATCGGGGTGACCGTTTTGTCCAGCACGGCCGCCAGGGTGTTGTCGGTGCCGCCTGCCAGGTTCTGGGTGATCTCCAGATTACGGCGGGTGGCCGCATCCATAATGATGCTGTCCTGCTGCCGCTCCATGCTCAGCGAGCGGATGTGCGGCAGGGTGGTGCGCTGGGTATCTTTGGCATACTGCAGCAGACAGCCCGCCGCACTCAGTCCGAGCTGCGCATTCTCCACGCCAAACCCGTTAAGGTCACGGGTGCCGAACTGCAGATTGAGCTGCTGCCGGGCGGTGTCGATCTCAAACTCCCACAGCGGACGGCGGCGCAGGCCACGACGCTGATCGATCAGTGACATCGCCTGGAAATCTTCAGGGTAGAGCAGCTCGGCCGGGTTGGTGCGCTGCAGCTCTGCCGCCATGGTTTCGGCATCGGCAGGTTCGCTGAGGCGAAAACGGCCCGAGCTGATGTCGAGCGTGGCGTAGCCAAACCCCCGCGGACTTTGCACAATCGCCGCCAGCAGGTTGTCGTGCCGCTCCTGCAACAACGCCTCATCGCTGATGGTTCCCGGCGTAACGATACGCACCACTTTGCGCTCGACCGGCCCTTTGCTCAGCGCCGGGTCACCGATCTGCTCGCAGATCGCCACGGATTCGCCCAGCTGCACCAGCTTAGCCAGATACCCCTCAACCGCATGATAGGGCACACCGGCCATCGGAATCGGTTCACCCGCCGACGCGCCGCGTTTGGTCAGCGAAATCTCCAGCAGCTGTGAGGCACGTTTCGCGTCGTCATAAAACAGCTCGTAGAAGTCACCCATACGGTAAAACAGCAGAATGTCAGGGTGCTCGGCCTTGAGGCGCAGGTACTGCTGCATCATGGGCGTGTGAGAAGGAAAGTCCTTTTCGGTTGGCTCTTGCATAAGGTTTTAACTCATCTTTGATGCGGTAAATTTCTGGCGGTCAACGCCCATGAAACCGAAAGGGATTCCAGGCGCGCGGGATAATCAGATGATAACGAATAGGGCAGGGCATATGCCAGCCTGATGCGCAGACCGTGAACCTGACCGGCCAGTAGCCATCCTGGCAAATGGCAGGGCGGCTGGCGACAGAAAAGTGTCACTTTTGCACTCTCTGATGTGCTGCTGCGAGGCGGCTCGCGATTTCTGACAGGATAGCGCACCGGGGGATTGCCGATCAGGCGGCTGCGCGCGGAGCGTGCGGTTCACCGGCAGGGTCGCGTGGATTTAAGGAAATCAGTCCACCGTGCCCGCCTGAAAAAGAGACACCGGTCAAAGAAGCGGGAAGCACATCTGCATCCGGCGGACAAAAGTGCTTGAATCAACGGGTTACATTTACAGCGCGCAAAATTTACCCGGCGCAGTCAGGTCAGCATCACGCCGTTATAGCGGCGACCGGGAGAGTTTGCCGGGATGATGACGTCGCGCTCAGGATGGAACGGAAAGTCTGAATAACGGCTTTAATGACCTTAATTATCAGGAGGATAAATGTCACTAACCCGTCGGCATTTCTTACACTCAGGCGCGGCGCTGGCTTTCGCTGCGACGTTTCCCGCCTTTGCAAACGTGCCTTACAGTTCGGGCGAGAAAAAACCTCAGCTGATTCCGCAGCCAGGCAGCGTCGATTGCCATATGCATCTGTACGACAGCCGCTGTCCTGCCGTGCCTGGCACAAAACTGATGAACCCGGCGAACGCCTCACTGGAAGACTATCGGAAGCTTCAGCAGAGACTGGGCATCAACCGGATGGTGATTGTCACGCCCTCCCGCTATGGAACCGATAACAGCGTCCTGCTGAATGGCCTGGCGGCGAGCGGGGGAAATGCGCGCGGCGTGGTGGTGCTGGACTCGTCGGTCAGCGATGATGAACTGCAGAAGCTGCATCAGGCGGGCGTCAGAGGAATCCGGTTCAATCTGCGTTACAGCGCGGTTAACCTCGATGATATGGAGAGGTTAGCAGCACGCGTGAATCCCCTGAACTGGCATATTCAGGTGGTGACCTCTGGTAAACACTTAACCGAACTGGAAAGCCGGCTGCAAAAACTCCCGACCCCGGTGGTGATCGATCATATGGGGCACGTGCCGCAGCCGGAGGGCATTACGTCGCCGGTGTTGGCCACGCTGCATCGGATGCTGGATGGCGGGAGAAGCTGGATAAAACTCTCCGGGGTTTATATCGACTCCTTAACCGGCGCGCCGGGCTATAAGGATGTGACGCCGGTGGCACAGAAACTGGTGCAGATTAACCCGGAACGGCTGCTGTGGGGCAGCGACTGGCCACACCCGACCGAACCGGACAGCCATAAGCCGGACGATGCGGTGTTACTCGATCTGATGCAGGTCTGGGCGCCGGAGAGCCGGGATCGGCAGAGAATACTGCGTGATAATCCCGTTAAGCTCTATGACTTCTGACGCAGCATTTACAGGCAGCCAGGTCAGTTCAGCCCGTGCTGCAGCGCCCAGACCGCGGCTTCCAGCCGGGATTTAAGGTTCATCTTCTTCAGCAGATATTTGACGTGGACCTTAACGGTGCTTTCGCTGATGGTCAGCTTACGGGCGATCGCTTTATTGGTCATCCCGTCGCTGATCAGCTGCAGGATTTCGCGTTCGCGTCGGGTCAGCTGCGTGATGTCACGCGGCCGGGCAGGCCGGGCGTCGCGCAGCCGGGTGACCAGGATTGGCGTTAACGCCTCGCTCAGCACGATCTGACCGGCCGCCGCCTGATGCAGGGCTTTCAGCAGCGCTTCCGGCTCCATATCTTTCAGCAGATAGCCATCGGCGCCGCGCTGCAGTGCGCTGACAACATCCTCTTCCTCATCCGACACGCTGAACACCACCACCCGCCCGGAGAGGGGGGCTTCGCGCAGTCGGGTCAGGGTATCCAGCCCATTCAGTCCCGGCATATTCAGATCCAGCAGGATCAGGTCAGGATCGTGCTGCTGCGCCAGCGCCACGCCCTGCGCACCGTTTCCCGCCTCGGCAACCACCTGCAGTCTCTCATCCAGCGCGATTAGCTGCTTCAGCCCGTTGCGCAGCATGGGGTGGTCGTCGATCAATAAAAGCGTAAATGTCTCTGCCGTCACCATGACTCCTGTTCCTGTCGCCGCTGCCCGTCCGGATCGGGCGTGGGCCTATCTTACCGGTGAGGCGGGGGCGCTATATACCCCCAAAGGACTACTCCTTTATTTCCATTTTCCCTCTCCCCGGCTCACCATTTTCAGTGCAGCCGATTAACCTTATGATTTGCAATGACTCTCTGCTGCCTCTCCGCTACTTATCCCGGCTGAGGCAGGATGACCACGCCCGGATAACCTGCATTGCCGTTGATTTGTATCAAGCAAGCGGGCAGGGCGGATACGCAGGATATGCCCCATTATTCTTCTGCTGATGAGAGAGTCATGACCCAATCTGCCCCTTTGCAAACCCCGACGCGCGGCGCACCGATCCAGGAGTGGCAACCGGAAAATGCGGCCTTCTGGCAGGCGCGGGGTAAACGCATCGCCAGCCGCAACCTCTGGATCTCTGTCTTCTGTCTGCTGTTGAGCTTCTGCGTCTGGATGCTGTTCAGCACCGTCGCGGTTAACCTGAATAAGGTCGGCTTCCGCTTCAGTACCGAACAGCTCTTTCTGCTGACCGCGCTGCCGTCGGTCTCCGGCGCGCTGCTGCGTGTGCCTTACTCATTTGTGATTCCCGTCTTTGGCGGACGCCGCTGGACCGCCTTCAGCACCGGCATCCTGATCGTCCCCTGCCTGTGGCTCGGTTTTGCGGTGAGGGACAGCCAGACCTCCTTCGCCACCTTTATGGCGATCGCTCTGCTGTGCGGTTTCGGGGGGGCGAACTTCGCCTCCAGCATGGGCAATATCAGCTTCTTCTTTCCCAAAGCCCGTCAGGGCGGCGCGCTGGGCATCAATGGCGGCCTGGGGAACCTCGGCGTCAGCGTCATGCAGTTTGTTGCCCCGCTGGCGATCTCCTGCGCCATTTTTGGTTTTGCCGATGGAGGGCAAGTCACCGCGAGCGGCGATAGCCTCTGGCTGGAAAATGCGGCCTGGATCTGGGTGCCGTTTCTGGCCATCGGCACGCTGGCCGCCTGGCTGGGGATGAACGATCTGGCGGCAGCGAAATCCTCGCTGCGCGAACAGCTGCCGGTGCTGAAACGTCCGCACCTCTGGATCATGGCGCTGCTCTATCTGGCGACCTTCGGCTCCTTTATCGGCTTTTCAGCCGGCTTCGCCATGCTGACAAAGACGCAGTTTCCCGGGGTGGTGATTATGCACTACGCCTTTTTTGGCCCGCTGATTGGCGCACTGGCGCGCTCAGCAGGCGGCATGATCTCGGATCGCTTCGGCGGAACCCGCGTCACCCTGATCAACTACGTGCTGATGGCGCTGTTTGCTGCGCTGCTGTTCCTCACGCTGCCGGGAGCCGGACATCAGGGATCGTTCGTCGCCTTCTTCGCCCTGTTTATGGGCCTGTTCCTCACTTCCGGCCTCGGCAGCGGTTCCACCTACCAGATGATTGCCGTGATCTTCCGCCGTCTGACGCTGGAACGCATCAAAGCCGAAGGCGGTGACGAGGCGCTGGCACAGCGGGAAGCCGCCACAGAAACCTCCGCGGCGCTTGGCTTTATCTCCGCTATCGGCGCGCTGGGCGGCTTCTTTATTCCACAAACCTTTGGCCTCTCGCTTGCCATGACCGGCTCTCCGGCCGGGGCGATGAAAATCTTTCTGGTCTTCTACCTCTGCTGTATCGCCGTGACCTGGCGGGTCTACGGACGAAAAGCGCGCGCCGGATAACGACAACGCCGGTGTGGCGCACCGGCACCCACTTTATTTTCTGCATCAGCACGCATGCAGAGTGAGCAATGTGACACCAGGCCTTCAGGAGCCTTCCGGATGAGCAAATTTCTCGATCGATTTCGCTATTTCAAACAGCTGGCTGAGCCCTTTTCCGGCCAGCATGGTCAGACGCTGAACAGCAACCGTGACTGGGAAGATGGCTACCGCAGTCGCTGGCAGCACGATAAAGTCGTGCGCTCCACCCACGGCGTTAACTGCACCGGCTCGTGCAGCTGGAAAATCTACGTCAAAAACGGCCTGGTCACCTGGGAAACCCAGCAGACTGACTACCCCCGCACCCGACCCGACCTGCCGAACCATGAACCGCGCGGCTGTCCACGCGGTGCCAGCTACTCCTGGTATCTCTACAGCGCCAACCGCCTGAAATATCCGCTGATGCGCAAGACGCTAATCCAGCTCTGGCGCGAGGCGAAGGCGCAGCATAGTGATCCGGTGGAGGCCTGGGCCTCCATCATCCGCGATCCGGAAAAAGCGCGCAGCTATAAACAGGCGCGCGGACGCGGCGGATTTGTGCGATCCAGCTGGCAGGAGGTGAATGAGCTGATTGCCGCCGCGAATATCTGCACGGCCAAAACCTACGGCCCTGATCGCGTGGTCGGCTTCTCGCCGATTCCGGCCATGTCGATGGTCTCCTATGCCGCCGGGGCGCGTTACCTGTCGTTAATTGGCGGCACCTGCCTGAGCTTCTATGACTGGTATTGTGATCTGCCACCGGCCTCACCGATGACCTGGGGCGAGCAGACCGACGTGCCGGAATCCGCCGACTGGTATAACGCTTCCTACATCATTGCCTGGGGCTCAAACGTGCCGCAGACCCGCACCCCGGATGCGCACTTCTTTACCGAAGTCCGCTACAAGGGGACGAAAACCGTGGCGATCACCCCGGACTATGCCGAAGTCGCGAAGCTGTGCGACCAGTGGCTGAGTCCGAAGCAGGGCACCGACAGCGCGATGGCGCTGGCGATGGGCCACGTGATGCTGAAAGAGTTTCACCTCGACCGTGATGTCCCCTATTTCCGCGACTATGTGCGCCGCTACACCGACATGCCGATGCTGGTGCTGCTGGAGCCGCGCGAAGGCGGATTTTATGCCGCGGGTCGCCAGCTGCGCGCCAGCGATCTGGTCGATGGCCTGGGTCAGAAAAACAACCCGGAATGGAAAACGGTGGCGCTGGATCAGACCACCGGCGAGCTGGTGGCCCCTCAGGGCGCGATCGGTTTCCGCTGGGGTGAAAAAGGGAAATGGAATCTGGAGCAGCGCGATGGCCTGTCGCAAAAAGAGGTGGAGCTGCAGCTGAGTCTGCTCGGCAGCCACGATGAGGTGGTCGAGGTCGGTTTCCCTTACTTCGGCGGCATCACCAGCGACCATTTTAACAGCGTCGCGCTGGATGAGATCCTGCTGCATAAGCTGCCGGTCAGACGCCTGACGCTGGCAGATGGCAGCGAAGCCCGGGTCGCCAGCGTCTACGATCTGACCCTGGCAAACTACGGGCTGGATCGCGGTCTGGGCGATGCTCACTGCGCGCAAAACTATGATGAGATAAAAGCCTACAGTCCCGCCTGGGCGGAGCAGATCACCGGCGTCTCCCGGCAGAACATCATCCGCCTCGCGCGCGAGTTTGCCGGGAACGCGGAGAAAACCCACGGACGTTCAATGATCATTGTCGGTGCCGGTATGAACCACTGGTATCACATGGACATGAACTACCGGGGACTGATGAACCTGCTGATTTTCTGCGGCTGCGTCGGTCAGAGCGGCGGAGGCTGGGCGCATTACGTCGGTCAGGAGAAACTCCGTCCGCAGACCGGCTGGGCTCCGCTGGCCTTTGGCCTCGACTGGCAGCGTCCGCCACGCCAGATGAACAGCACCTCTTTCTTTTACAACCACTCCAGCCAGTGGCGCTATGAAACCCTGGCGACCGAAGAACTGCTCTCGCCGCTGGCCGATAAAAGCCGCTTCAGCGGCAGCCTGATCGACCTTAACGTCCGCTCCGAACGCATGGGCTGGCTGCCTTCCGCGCCGCAGCTTAACGTTAACCCGCTGCACATCGCCGCCCGGGCCAGCGCCGCCGGGCAGTCGGTGATTGACTATACCGTGGCGAGCCTGAAGCAGGGCACCCTGCGCTTTGCCGCTGAACAGCCGGACGATCCGCAGAACTTTCCGCGAAACCTGTTTGTCTGGCGCTCTAACCTGCTTGGCTCGTCAGGGAAAGGGCATGAGTACATGCTGAAGTATCTGCTCGGCACCGAAAACGGCATTCAGGGAAAAGATTTAGGCCAGCAGGGGCGTGTGAAGCCGGAGGAGGTCGAATGGCAGGCGCAGGGCGCCGAAGGAAAACTGGATCTGGTGGTGACCCTCGATTTCCGTATGTCGAGCACCTGCCTTTATTCCGACGTGGTGCTGCCGACCGCCACCTGGTATGAAAAAGACGACATGAATACGTCGGATATGCATCCGTTTATTCATCCGCTTTCGGCGGCGGTCGACCCCGCCTGGGAGTCAAAAAGTGACTGGGAGATCTACAAAGGCATCGCCAAAGCCTTTTCCGAACTCTGCCCCGGTCATTTAGGCGTTGAAACGGATGTGGTGACGCTGCCGGTGCTGCACGACTCGCCCGCCGAACTGGCGCAGCCGTTTGAAGCCAGAGAGTGGAAAAAAGGGGAGTGCGATCTGATCCCCGGCAAAACGGCACCGCACATCATGGTGGTGGAGCGTGACTATCCGGCGACCTGGGCACGCTTTACTACGCTGGGGCCGTTACTGGAGGCGCAGGGCAACGGCGGCAAAGGGATTAGCTGGAACACCTGCAAAGAGGTCGATCTCCTGAAGCAGCTGAACTATGTCAAAGCGGATGGCCCGGCTGCGGGACGGCCCAATATCGACACGGCCATTGATGCGGCCGAGGTGATTCTGGCGCTGGCGCCGGAAACCAACGGTCAGGTGGCGGTAAAAGCCTGGCAGGCGCTGGGCGCGATTACCGGTCGTGACCACACGCACCTGGCGCTGAACAAAGAAGATGAGAAGATCCGCTTCCGCGATATCCAGGCGCAGCCGCGCAAAATCATCTCCAGCCCGACCTGGTCAGGTCTGGAAGATGAGCATGTCTCCTACAACGCCTGCTACACCAACGTTCATGAACTGATTCCGTGGCGCACCCTGAGTGGCCGTCAGCAGCTCTATCAGGACCATGAGTGGATGCGCGCCTTCGGCGAAAGCCTGATGGTCTACCGTCCGCCGATTGACACCCGGGCAGCGAAGCCGTTGCTCAACAGTAAACCCAACGGCAACCCGGAGAAGGCGCTGAATTTCCTGACGCCGCATCAGAAGTGGGGCATTCACTCCACCTACAGCGACAACCTGCTGATGCTGACCCTGTCGCGCGGCGGCCCGATTGTCTGGATGAGTGAAGAGGATGCCCGCGAACTGGGCATTGCGGATAACGACTGGATCGAGGCGTTCAACGCCAACGGTGCCCTGACCGCCCGTGCGGTGGTGAGCCAGCGCATCCCGGCCGGTATGACCATGATGTATCACGCTCAGGAACGCATCGTGAATATCCCCGGTTCGGAGATCACCCGCCAGCGCGGGGGGATCCACAACTCCGTGACCCGGGCCTGCCCGAAACCGACCCATATGATCGGCGGCTACGCCCAGCTCTCCTGGGGCTTTAACTACTACGGCACCGTTGGGTCGAACCGCGATGAGTTCGTGGTGGTGAGAAAAATGAATAACGTTGACTGGTTAGATGGGGAAGGCCACGACGCCTGCCAGGGCGGCCAGCAGGAGGTGAAACCATGAAAATTCGCTCACAGGTCGGCATGGTGCTGAACCTCGACAAATGTATCGGCTGCCACACCTGCTCGGTGACCTGCAAAAACGTCTGGACCAGCCGCGAGGGGATGGAATACGCCTGGTTTAACAACGTCGAGAGCAAGCCCGGCGTCGGCTATCCGCACGCCTGGGAAGATCAGCAGAAGTGGAAGGGGGGCTGGATCCGGAAGATCAACGGCAGGCTGGAGCCGCGCATGGGCAGCCGCGTCGGGCTGCTGTCGAAGATCTTTGCTAACCCGGACGTGCCTGCGCTGGATGATTACTACGAGCCGTTCGATTTCGACTACCAGCATCTGCACAATGCACCCGCCGGAAAACAGCAACCGATCGCCCGTCCGCGCTCGCTGATCACCGGTCAGCGGATGAAAAAGATCGAGAATGGCCCGAACTGGGAGGAGATCCTTGGCGGCGAGTTTGCGAAGCGCTCGCAGGATAAGAACTTCGATAACATCCAGAAGGCGATCTATGGCCAGTTTGAGCACACCTTCATGATGTACCTGCCGCGCCTCTGTGAGCACTGCCTTAATCCGGCCTGCGTGGCAACCTGTCCCAGCGGCGCCATCTACAAGCGCGGCGAAGATGGCATCGTGCTGATCGATCAGGATAAATGCCGCGGCTGGCGCATGTGCCTCACCGGCTGTCCCTACAAGAAGATCTACTTCAACTGGAAAAGCGGCAAATCTGAGAAGTGTATCTTCTGTTATCCGCGCATTGAATCGGGCCAGCCGACCGTCTGTTCGGAAACCTGTGTCGGCCGGATCCGCTATCTCGGCGTACTGCTCTATGACGCTGATCGGATTGAACAGGCGGCGTCAGCGGAAAACGAAAAAGATCTCTACCAGCGTCAGCTGGATATCTTCCTCGATCCGCACGATCCGGCAGTGATCGCCCAGGCGCTGAAAGATGGCGTGGCGCAGAGCGTGATCGACGCGGCGCAGCGTTCGCCGGTCTACAAAATGGCGATGGAGTGGAAGCTGGCGCTGCCGCTGCATCCGGAATACCGCACGCTGCCGATGGTCTGGTATGTGCCGCCGCTGTCACCGATTCAGTCGGCAGTGGATGGCGGCGCGCTGGCTCACACTGGCGTGCTGCCGGATGTGGAGAGCCTGCGCATCCCGGTTGAGTATCTGGCCAACCTGCTGACCGCAGGCGACACCGCGCCGGTGCTGCGGGCCCTGAAACGGATGCTGGCGATGCGCCACTACAAACGCGCTGAGAGCGTGGGGGGGCAGCGCGATAGCCGGGCGCTGGAACAGGTCGGCCTGACCGAAGCGCAGGCGCAGGAGATGTACCGCTATCTGGCGATCGCCAACTACGAAGATCGTTTTGTGGTGCCTTCCAGCCATCGCGAGCTGGCGCGTGAAGCCTTCCCTGAAAGTAAAGGCTGCGGCTTTAGCTTTGGCGATGGCTGCCACGGCAGCGACAGCCGGTTCAATCTGTTTAACAGCCGTCGCATTGATGCCATCGACATCGCCAGTCAGACCCGCCGCCAGGAGGATGCCTCATGATGACGTTACGGATGCTGTCACGGCTGCTGGATTACCCGGACGAGGCGCTGTTTGCTCATCACTCTGAGCTGATCGCGGCGCTGGACGCGGCAGATGAACTTGATCTGCCGCAGCGGGCAGGGCTGGGGCAGTTTATTCAGCAGCTCTGTGCGCGGCCACTGCTGGATGCGCAGGCGGACTACTGCGCCCTGTTTGATCGCGGCCGCGCCACCTCGCTGCTGCTGTTTGAGCATGTGCATGGCGAATCCCGCGATCGCGGTCAGGCGATGGTCGATCTGCTGGCGCACTACCGGGCCGCCGGTCTGGAGCTGGACAGCAGAGAGCTGCCCGATTATCTGCCGCTCTATCTGGAGTATCTCGCCTGTCAAAGCGACGAGGCGGCGCGCCAGGGACTGGAGGATATCGTGCCGATTCTGGCTCTGCTGGCGGCGCGTCTGGAAGCGCGCCAGAGTCCCTATGCCGACCTTTTCACGCTGTTACTGACGCTGGCGGGCAGCGCGGCTGACCCGGCCACCCTCCGGCCGCAGGTGGCGAAGGAAGCGCGTGACGACACCCCGGCGGCGCTGGATGCGGTCTGGGAAGAGGAGCAGATTAAATTTCTCGGCGAGCAGGGCTGTGTCTCAGCGCAGCAGGCGATGCATCAGCGTCGCTTCGCCGATGCGGTCGCGCCGCACTATCTGGATATTGCCGCGGCGACGGCACGCCGCACAGGAGAATCAGCATGAATGTTCTGAACACTTTCTTCTTCGATATTTACCCCTATCTTGCCGGAACGGTTTTTCTGGTGGGGAGCTGGCTGCGCTATGACTACGGCCAGTACAGCTGGCGGGCCGGTTCCAGTCAGATGCTGGATAAAAAGGGGATGCGGCTCGCCTCTAACCTGTTCCACATCGGCATTATCGGCATCTTCTTCGGTCATTTCGTCGGGATGCTGACGCCGCACTGGATGTATGAGTCGTTTCTGCCGATCGACGTGAAGCAGAAGCTGGCGATGGTGGCGGGTGGCCTGTTCGGGGCGATGACGCTGGCCGGGGGAGCGCTGCTGCTGAAGCGTCGTCTGACCCATCCGCGGGTGCGGGCGACCAGCAGCGTCGGCGATATTCTGATCCTGACCCTGCTGGTGGTGCAGGCCACGCTGGGCCTGCTGACCATTCCCTTCTCTGCTCAGCATATGGATGGCAGTGAAATGATGAAGCTGGTGGGCTGGGCACAGGCGGTGGTAACTTTCCACGGCGGTGCTTCACAGCATCTGGCCGGGGTGGCAGTGATCTACCGCGTCCATATGGTGCTGGGGATGACCCTGTTCCTGCTGTTCCCCTTCTGCCGGCTGGTGCATATCTGGAGCGCACCGGTTGAGTACCTGACCCGGCGCTATCAACTGGTCAGAAACCGTCGCTGAATGCTGAGCCGCCGCGGGGGCAGGGCAGCCCTGCGGCGGTTTTCACCGGCGTCAGCCTTGACGTTTTTTTAAGATTTTGCCCTGTATGTCGCTGCGCTGAACGTCTACTATTACCGCATCTGATTTTACCCCCTCGTTTATGGATAACCGATGCGTCTCAAGCTAGCCCTCCTTGCCCTTATTCCGCTTCTGGCCTCCTGCAGCAGCAAACCTGACGTTCCCTCCCGGCAGAAGATGCTGGCTGCGCCGCAGGGCGGTTTTTTACTGCAGCCGTCGCATAACGGATCGGGCATGTCTGGCGATTTTGCCGGCAATCCGGCCGCCGAGAAATTTATCGATAAGATGGTGAAAGAGCATGACTTTGATCGTCAGCAACTGCACGACATTATCGGTCAGGCAAAACGGCTGGATTATGTGCTGCGGCTGATGGATCGTCAGGCCCCGAGCTATACGCCTGCGCCGGGTCCTAACGGGGCCTGGATCCGCTATCGCAACAAATTCATTACGCCGGATAACGTGCAAAACGGGGTAGCGTTCTGGAACCAGTATCAGGATGCGCTGCAGCGCGCGCAGCAGGTTTACGGCGTGCCGCCGGAAATTATTGTCGGCATCATCGGCGTGGAAACCCGCTGGGGGCGCGTCATGGGGAAAACGCGCATTCTGGATGCGCTGGCGACCCTGTCGTTCAACTATCCACGCCGTGCTGAGTACTTCAGCAGCGAGCTGGAAACCTTCCTGCTGATGTCGCGTAAAGAGCAGGATGACCCGCTGGCGCTGAAAGGCTCTTTCGCCGGCGCGATGGGCTATGGTCAGTTTATGCCCTCTTCTTATCAGGAGTATGCGGTTGATTTTAACGGCGACGGTCATGCCAATCTCTGGGATCCGGTGGATGCGATCGGCAGCGTGGCGCACTACTTCCAGAAGCATGGCTGGCGCAGCGGTGAAAATGTTGCCGTTCCGGCCAGCGGTCAGGCACCGATGCTGGATGATGGCTTCAAAACCCGCTACAGCGTGAGCATGCTGGCGGCCTCAGGATTGTCTCCTCAGGGCTCGCTGGACGGCAACGATGAGGTGAGTCTGCTGCGGCTCGATCTCGGCACCAGTTATCAGTACTGGTACGGCTTGCCCAATTTTTATGTCATCACACGCTACAACCACAGCACCCACTATGCGATGGCGGTGTGGCAGCTGGGTGAGGCGGTCGGCAAAGCGCGACAGGGTGGTCTGTTATAAAGGCTACCCTTGTTAACTGTAAGGTTATATGATGTCGGCCTTTTCAGGCCACACAGCCACAGTTATCTCTGGAGTCGTTATGTCTTTACCTGCCTGCCCAGCCTGTCACGCCGATTATACCTGGCAAGATGGTGACAACCTCAACTGCCCCTCCTGCGGTCATATCTGGACCGAAGGAGAGGGTGACAGCAGCAACGCACCCCTGGAGGTGCGTGATGCCAACGGCAATCTGCTGGCAGATGGCGACAGCGTCACGGTGATCAAAGATCTTAAGGTGAAGGGCAGCTCCTCTTCACTGAAGATCGGCACCAAAGTGAAAAGCATTCGTCTGGTTGAAGGGGACCACAACATCGATTGCAAAATCGACGGCTTTGGCCCGATGAAATTAAAATCTGAGTTTGTGAAAAAGAACTGAGATCAGGGGCGCACGGACGCGCCCGCGCTCACTCTGCCTTATCCGGTTCCGCCTTCCTCTCCCCCCTTTTTCCGCCGCCGCTAACTGTACAGTCAGTAAAACGCCGTCATGGGTCGCACTTTTTTGCCTTTCATCCGTCTCAGTAAACGAAGAGCTGATTGCTGAATGAGAGGTCAGGATGAAAGAGTGGGATCCCGTGCTGTATCGTAAATTTGAAGCGGAACGCACACGTCCGGCGCATGAGCTGCTGGCGCGTATCCGTCCGGAGCAGGTTGAGCAGGTCACCGATCTGGGATGCGGGCCGGGCAACAGCACGGAGCTGCTCGCTGATGCCTGGCCGCTGGCGCAGATTACCGGACTGGACAGTTCCGCGGCGATGTTAACGCAGGCCCGTGAACGCCTGCCACACTGCCGCTTTGTGCAGGCGGACATCCGCAGCTGGCAGGCAGAGGTCCCGCAGCAGGTCATCTACGCCAACGCTTCCCTGCAGTGGCTGGATGATCACACTGCGCTGTTCCCCCATCTGGTCAGGCAGCTGGCCCCCGGTGGTGTACTGGCGGTTCAGATGCCGGATAACCTCAATGAACCCTCGCACCAGCTGATGCGTGAGGTCGCCGCAACCGCGCGCTGGCGTTCACAGATCCGCACCGCTGATCGTGTCGCGCTGCTCTCTGCCGGCGCCTATTACGATCTGCTCACCCAGGCGGGCTGCGAGGTGGATATCTGGCGCACCACCTATTATCACGTCATGGCTGATGCGCAGGCGATTATCAGCTGGCTGCAGGCAACAGGCTTGCGCCCGTTCCTGGCGTCACTGGATGAGGCATCCCAGGCGGCGTTTCTCGCCGATTATCATCAGCAGCTGCTCAGTGCCTATCCGGCCCGGGCCGACGGTCAGGTGTTGCTCGCTTTCCCGCGTCTTTTTGTGGTGGCGGTGAAAAAAGGGGCGTGAGCTGGAAACTCAGCCGCAAAAACAGGGCAATAGTGCAGAGAGCCCTTGAAAAAGTGCGCTTTCTGCACCACCTTCAATCCACACCCCACGGGAGAGTCGCAATGGATGATCAGCAACTGCAGGCGCTTAGCGCGCAGATAGGTGAGAAGCTGAAGCAGCGCAACGCCACCGTCACCTGTGCGGAATCCTGCACCGGCGGATGGATTGCGAAGGTCTTTACCGATATCAGTGGCAGTTCCGCCTGGTTTGAACGCGGTTTTGTGACCTACAGTAATGAGGCAAAACAGCAGCTGGTGAACGTACAGGCAGCGTCGCTGGAACAGTATGGTGCGGTCAGCGAGGCGGTGGTGCGGGAGATGGCGCAGGGTGCCCGTCAGGCCGCTCAGGCAGACTATGCCATTTCAGTCAGCGGCATCGCCGGACCGGATGGCGGCAGTGAAGAAAAACCGGTCGGCACGGTGTGGTTTGGCCTGGCCGGCCCTGAAGATAAAGTGCTGACTTTTCAGCAGCATTTCAGCGGCGATCGTGATGCCGTACGCCGCCAGTCGGTGGCATGGGCCCTGCAGACACTGTATGGCGAATTTCTGACAAATTAAACTTGATACTGTATGACTATACAGTATAATTGTCGGCAACAGAAAGAGTGCAGGCACCCTGAGTGCGTGTTTACCCGGCTTGATTAGGAGTTGAAATGGCGATTGATGAAAACAAACAGAAGGCTTTAGCTGCCGCGCTGGGCCAGATTGAGAAACAATTTGGTAAAGGCTCCATCATGCGCTTGGGTGAAGACCGCTCAATGGATGTGGAAACCATCTCTACCGGTTCGCTGTCGCTGGATATCGCGTTAGGTGCAGGTGGTCTGCCAATGGGTCGTATCGTTGAGATCTACGGACCTGAGTCTTCCGGTAAAACGACGCTGACCCTGCAGGTCATCGCCGCAGCTCAGCGTAAAGGCAAAACCTGTGCCTTTATCGATGCTGAGCATGCGCTTGACCCGGTCTATGCCAAGAAGCTGGGCGTTGATATCGACAACCTGCTCTGCTCACAGCCGGATACCGGTGAGCAGGCGCTGGAGATCTGTGATGCACTGGCCCGCTCTGGCGCGGTCGATGTCATCATCGTCGACTCCGTTGCGGCGCTGACGCCGAAAGCGGAAATTGAAGGTGAGATCGGTGACTCACACATGGGCCTCGCGGCACGTATGATGAGCCAGGCGATGCGTAAGCTGGCCGGTAACCTGAAGCAGTCAAACACCCTGCTGATCTTCATCAACCAGATCCGTATGAAGATTGGTGTGATGTTTGGTAACCCGGAAACCACTACCGGCGGTAACGCGCTGAAGTTCTACGCCTCTGTCCGTCTTGATATCCGCCGTATCGGTGCGATTAAAGAGGGCGATAACGTGGTCGGCAGTGAGACCCGCGTTAAAGTGGTGAAAAACAAAATCGCCGCGCCGTTTAAACAGGCTGAATTCCAGATCATGTACGGTGAAGGGATCAATACCTTCGGTGAGCTGGTTGACCTGGGCGTGAAGCACAAGCTGATTGAAAAAGCGGGTGCATGGTACAGCTACAATGGCGACAAGATTGGTCAGGGTAAATCGAATGCCAGCAACTTCCTGAAAGAGAATGCGGCTGTGGCAAACGAAATCGATCTGAAGTTACGTGAGTTACTGCTCAACGGCGCGGATGAATCACTCGAAGCAGACAAATCTGCTGAGAATGAGAACGCAGCCAGCGAAGCGAACGAAGACTTCTGATGACTAAGACGGGAGAGGCGAACGCCTCTCCCGTTGTTTTTACTTCCCCCTGTACCTCTCCTGCCTTCCCTCTGTCCTGTTCTGTCGCCATAATCTTTCCCCTGTTTGTACAAGGTGCGCAGTATGACTGAATCTACTCAGCCCCAACCCCAATCCAATGTTGTCTCCTATTCCCGCCTGCTTGACCGCGCGATGCGTATTCTGGGCCAGCGCGATCACAGCCGTGCAGAGCTGGCGCGTAAGCTGCAGCAATCGGCGCAGCGTGTGGCATGGGCGCAGAAAAAAGAGCCTGAGATCATCACCGACGCGCTGCTGGAGCAGGTACTGAACTGGTGTCAGGAGAACGGCTGGCTGAACGACGCGCGTTTCACTGAACGGTTTATTCAGAGCCGCAGCCGGAAAGGCTTTGGCTCCCAGCGTGTCCGTCTTGAACTGGCCCAGAAAGGCATTGACCGCGAAGCCATTGATATTGCGATGGAAGAAACGGAGGTGGACTGGGCTGCCTGTGCGGCGGAACTGGCCGAACGAAAATTCGGGCATCCGCTGCCTGTCGAGTGGAAAGAGAAAGCGAAAGTACTACGCTACCTGCAGTCAAAAGGGTTTATGAGCGAAGATATCCAGTCTGTTTTCAGAAATTTTGATGACTAAGGGCCGATGTAATTTTACTTCCCACTGAAGAAAATTTATCTTATTCCCACTTTTTGTTCCGCTGATCCGGCACCAGGAAAATGGGGTCGCACCGATCGGTGGGAACGTTCGTTAGCGTGATTCCAGGACATATATGAGCAAGAGCACTGCTGAGATCCGTCAGGCGTTTCTCGACTTTTTTCATAGCAAGGGACATGAGGTTGTAACCAGCAGCTCCCTCGTACCGAATAACGATCCAACGTTGTTGTTTACTAACGCCGGGATGAACCAGTTTAAAGATGTGTTCCTCGGTCAGGACAAACGTGATTACACACGGGCGACCACGTCGCAGCGCTGCGTGCGCGCGGGCGGAAAACACAACGATCTTGAAAACGTCGGCTACACCGCGCGTCACCACACCTTCTTTGAAATGCTGGGTAACTTCAGCTCTGGTGACTACTTCAAGAAAGAGGCGATTGGTTTTGCCTGGGAACTGCTGACGAGCGAACAGTGGTTCGGCCTGCCAAAAGAGCGTCTGTGGGTAACGGTTTATGAAACCGATGATGAAGCCTACGCGATCTGGGAAAAAGAGATCGGTGTGCCACGCGAGCGCATTATTCGCATCGGCGACAACAAGGGCGGCGCCTACGCGTCAGATAACTTCTGGCAGATGGGTGACACCGGTCCGTGTGGTCCGTGCAGCGAGATTTTCTACGATCATGGCGATCACATCTGGGGTGGCCCGCCAGGCAGCCCGGAAGAGGATGGTGACCGTTACATCGAGATCTGGAACATCGTCTTTATGCAGTTCAACCGCCAGGCGGATGGCACCATGCTGCCGCTGCCCAAACCTTCGGTTGATACCGGGATGGGTCTGGAGCGCATTTCTGCCGTTCTGCAACACGTCAACTCTAACTACGAAATCGACCTGTTCCAGAAACTGATTCAGGCTGTGGCGCAGGTTACCGGTGCGACTGACCTCAGCAATAAATCGCTGCGCGTGATTGCCGACCACATCCGCTCCTGTGCCTTCCTGATTGCCGATGGTGTGATCCCGTCCAATGAGAGCCGGGGCTACGTGCTGCGTCGTATCATTCGTCGTGCCGTGCGTCATGGCAACATGCTGGGTGCCAAAGAGGCCTTTTTCTATAAGCTGGTTGCGCCGCTGGTTGAGGTCATGGGTGCCGCAGGCGAAGAGTTGCAGCGCCAGCAGGCTCAGGTTGAGCAGGTGCTGAAAAGCGAAGAAGAGCAGTTTGCCCGCACGCTGGAACGCGGACTGGCGCTGCTGGACGAGGAGCTGGCAAAACTGCAGGGCGATACCCTGGATGGTGAGATCGTCTTCCGTCTCTACGACACCTTTGGTTTCCCGGCGGATTTAACCGCTGACGTCTGCCGCGAACGCAATCTGAAAATCGACGAAGCGGGCTTCGAGCAGGCGATGGAGCAGCAGCGTCAGCGTGCCCGTGAAGCGAGCGGCTTCGGCGCTGACTACAGCAACGTAATCCGCATCGATGCGGCTTCCTCCTTCAAAGGCTACGACCAGCTTGATTTAGCTGCCACCGTAAAAGCACTCTATGTTGCAGGTGAGGCGGTGGATGAAGTGTCCGCAGGTCAGGATGCCGTCGTTGTGCTGGATGAAACGCCGTTCTATGGCGAATCGGGTGGTCAGGTTGGCGATACCGGTCTGCTGAAAGGGAAGAATGCTGAATTTAGTGTCCAGGATACACAAAAATATGGTCAGGCAATCGGTCATGTCGGTAAGCTGACCGCCGGGCAGTTGCGTATCGGCGACCGCCTTGAGGCGCAGGTTGATGCGGCACGTCGTGCACGCATCCGTCTTAACCACTCTGCCACCCACTTATTGCACGCCGCATTACGCCAGGTTTTAGGTGAGCACGTGGGGCAGAAAGGCTCTCTGGTTAATGATAAATATCTGCGTTTCGACTTCTCGCATTTTGAAGCGATGAAACCTCAGGAGATTCGTCAGGTCGAAGATATCGTCAATGCACAGATTCGTCGCAACCTGCCGGTGGAAACCGAGGTGATGGATCTTGATGCGGCGAAGTCTAAAGGGGCGATGGCCCTGTTCGGCGAAAAGTATGATCAGCGTGTTCGCGTGCTGACCATGGGTGACTTCTCTGTCGAACTGTGTGGGGGAACCCACGCGGCACGCACTGGCGATATCGGTCTGTTCCGCATTCAGGCTGAGTCAGGCACCGCTGCCGGCATCCGTCGTATCGAGGCGATTACCGGTGAAAGTGCGCTGGCTCAGGTCAACGCGCAGAGCACCCAGCTGCAGGATATTGCGCAACTGGTAAAAGCGAACAGCAGCAACCTGAACGAGAAGGTACGCGGTCTGGTTGACCACGTCCGGGCTCTGGAGAAAGAGTTGCAGCAACTGCGCGATCAGCAGGCTGCGCAGGAGAGCGCGTCATTGAGCAGCAATGCCATTGATGTCAAAGGGGCGAAGCTGCTGGTGAGCGAGCTCAGCAATGTTGACCCGAAAATGCTGCGTACCATGGTTGACGATCTCAAGAATCAGCTGGGATCGGCGATTATCGTGTTAGCGACGGTGGCGGAAGGCAAGGTATCGCTCATCGCGGGTGTGACCAAAGATCTGACCGACCGTGTTAAAGCAGGCGAGTTGATTGCCGGTCTGGCGCAGCAGGTAGGCGGGAAGGGCGGTGGTCGTCCGGATATGGCTCAGGCGGGTGGTAACGATGCTGAGGCGCTGAAAGGCGCGCTGGCAGGGGTTGAGAGCTGGGTTAGCAGCCGCCTGTAATGAAATAAAACAAAGCATGGTCAGAAGCGTCAGAACCCCGGTTCCGGCGCTTTTTAATACGATGCTAAAGCAGCAAATGACAAAGTCAGGTTGATGTAGTGTATTTCGGCTAAACTAACTATCAGCAGAATGTATTGGCGCATCGATGTGCATTGGTGTATTCCTCATAGTCAATGCGCAGCGTTAAATGATGGATAATGCCGGGAGCCTGTACAAGCCCGACTCTTTTAATCTTTCAAGGAGCAAAGAATGCTTATTCTAACTCGTCGAGTTGGTGAAACCCTCATGATCGGTGATGAGGTAACGGTAACGGTGCTGGGTGTTAAGGGTAACCAGGTTCGTATAGGGGTTAACGCGCCGAAAGAAGTGTCTGTGCATCGCGAAGAGATCTATCAACGCATCCAGGCTGAAAAAACGCAACAGACCAGCGTTTAACGGATTCAGCGTCTCGCACCTGTGCGAGGCGCTACCGCTTTCTGCAAAAAATCCCACCCTTTGTTCTCTCCCGCTGTTCTCCGTTTTGTTAACGTCCTCCTCTTTCATTGTTGATAATTCACTCTTTTTGCCGCCATTTTGTTCCAATTGTGTGTGATTTGCTCAATCAAACAAAGTTTCGGAAAAATTGTTTGACTTAAAAGTCCGGGAAAGTAATATGTGCGCCACGCAGTGCCGATGAGCAGAAACAAGTTCAGAAGCACGGTTCGAAAGAAAGCGTAAGGTGAGGTGGCCGAGAGGCTGAAGGCGCTCCCCTGCTAAGGGAGTATACGGTCAAAAGCTGTATCGAGGGTTCGAATCCCTCCCTCACCGCCATTTTCGATGCATCCATAGCTCAGCTGGATAGAGTACTCGGCTACGAACCGAGCGGTCGGAGGTTCGAATCCTCCTGGATGCACCATCGAAAATAAAGCGAATTAGCGATTCCTTTCATGGTGAGTAGTCAGCACCCTGCGTTGTACAAGAATCAGATTTATGCATCCATAGCTCAGCTGGATAGAGTACTCGGCTACGAACCGAGCGGTCGGAGGTTCGAATCCTCCTGGATGCACCATTCTTTGTAACATCCTCAGGTTGATTTCTGAACGTCCATAAAAAAACGCAACACCCCAATGCATCCATAGCTCAGCTGGATAGAGTACTCGGCTACGAACCGAGCGGTCGGAGGTTCGAATCCTCCTGGATGCACCATATTCTTCAATATGGTCAGTGCCTCAGTGTGTCATGACGTAG
>Ga0157366_1000110_pt1 | contig 43419 bp, 37 predicted proteins | sample AttbisABBM1_FD_113149 | JGI IMG/M metagenome (GOLD analysis project Ga0157366, IMG submission 113149) | Fungus gardens microbial communities from leaf cutter ant in Botucatu, State of São Paulo, Brazil - Atta bisphaerica ABBM1 | ecosystem: Host-associated > Fungi > Mycelium > Unclassified ...
CGAAAGCGCCATGACGCCGACCGGCCGGCTGAAAATCAGCGCGCCCGGCTCCTTTGGCACGGCGGTGCTCTCTCAGGTGCTGGTCGCCTTTGCCCGCCGCTATCCGCTGATTGAGCTGGACGTCAGCTTTTCAGATCGGGCCGTGAACATCGTCGATGAAGGATTTGATATGGCGATCCGCATCGGCAACCTGAGCGACAGCAGCCTGGTGGCGCGCAGGCTGGGCGAGGTTCACGTGCGCTTCGCCGCCTCACCGGCCTATCTTGAACAGTTCGGCACCCCGCAGCACTGGCAGGAGATCGCTCAGCATCAGTGCATTATCGACACCAATTTTCGCGATCCCCGGCACTGGCCGTTTGCCGGTTCCGACGGTGAGGTCGTGACCGTGCCTGTGCAGGGCCGTCTGCGCTTCGCCAACACCGAAGCCTGTCTGCAGGCGGCTATCGCGGGCCTGGGTATCGCGCGCCTGCCCGGATTTATCGCGGCCCCTGCGCTGCAACGCGGTGATATCGTTCGGCTGCTGGAGAACTTCGAGACGCCGCCACTGGGTCTGTTTGCGGTTTATCCGCCCGCCCGCCATCTGCCCCACCGGGCGCGCCTGCTTATCGACTTCCTGGTCACCCATTTCATTCATTTTCCACCCGTCTGATTTCTTCCAATATGGAAGAAATGATTGTCTTCAGGACCGGATTATCAGCCTTTTAGTCATCAGTTATGCTGCTTCTCATCTCAACAGAGGAGTCGCACAATGTTAGTAGAAGGCAAGTGGAGTAGTGACTGGCATCCGGTGCAGGCTACTGACAAACAGGGCGGTTTCGTCCGCCAGACATCCGGTTTCCGGGACTTCATCAGCAGCGATGGCTCAACGCCATTCCCGGCAGAGCCCGACCGCTACCATCTCTATGTGGCGCTGATCTGCCCATGGGCATCACGTGCGCTGATCGCCCGCAGGCTCAAAGGGCTGGAGTCGCTCGTCGGCGTCACGGTGGTGGAGCCGCAGCTCGGTGCTCAGGGCTGGCGCTTCGGTGATTTTCCTGGCGCGCAGCAGGACCCGCTGAATAACGCGCAGTACCTGCATGAGATCTATACCCGCGTGGCACCCGATTACACGGGCCGGGCCACCGTGCCGGTGCTGTGGGACAAGAAAACCGGCACCATTGTCAGCAACGAGTCGGCAGACATCGTGCGCATGTTCAACAGCGGCTTTGGCGATCTGGCCGATAACCGCATCGACCTCTATCCCGCCGCGCTGCGCGCTGAGATTGATGCGCTCAATGAGAGCCTCTATCCGCGCCTGAATAACGGGGTTTACCGCGCCGGATTTGCCACGACCGCCATCAGCTATCAGCAGGCGTTTAACGACGTCTTCAGCCAGCTGGATGAGCTGGAGGCGCTGCTGAGCGATGGCCGCACGTTTCTGCTGGGGGAACGGCTGACCGAAACCGACATTCGCCTGTTTGTGACCCTGATCCGCTTTGACGTGGCCTATCACGGCCTGTTCAAATGCAACCTGCGCCGCTTACGCGACTATACGCTGCTCAACCGCTATCTTAAGAGCATGCTGTCGGTCTCCGGCGTGCGTGAGACGGTCAACATCGATCACATCAAACAGGGTTACTACTCGATCAAAGCGCTCAACCCGAACGGCATCGTGCCGGCGGGCCCGGATATGAGCGAATACGGTTTTTAAAGGAGCAATGATGGCAAAGGCACTGGTGATTTTTCTGCATGGCGTGGGGAGTAACGGCGATGACCTGGCCCCGCTGGGCCACCACTGGGCGACATTGTTGCCGGATGTGATTTTTGCCGCGCCCAATGCGCCTGAACGTTTTGCCGCAGGGTTTGGCTGGCAGTGGTTCAGCCTGACCGACGTGACGCCAGAAAATCGGCCAGGCCGGGTGCGGGCAGCACGCGCCGCGTTTGACGCAATCCTGAACGCTATCGTTGAGCAGCATGGCTTCGCCGACCGCTGGCAGGATGTGGTGCTGGTCGGCTTTTCACAGGGGTCGATTATGGCGCTGGATGCGCTCGCCTCGGGCCGTTATCCGCTGGCAGGCGTGGTCGCCTTTTCCGGTCGTCTGGCCGTTGAGGGTCAATTAACCCCGCAGGCTCATGTGCCCGCGCTGCTGATCCACGGCCAGGGCGATGAGGTGATCCCGTGGCAGGAGAGCGAATCGGCCGCGACACGACTCAGAGCCGCCGGGGTGCCGGTCGACGCGCGCTTTGAACCGTCCACCGGCCACACCATTTCAGGTCCGGGCGCGATGCACGCCGCCGCCTTTATCGGACAGTGCCTGCAGGATTAACGCCGGTAGCGATCTAACGCCTGCCAGGCCTGCGCCGCCGCCACCTCAGGCGGCAGGCGTTTCAGTCTGTCGTTGAAGACTTCAATACCCAGCGGCCCCTGATAGCCTGCGCTTTTGAGCTTATCGACAAAGCGATCCACGTCGATAATGCCGTCGCCAGGCAGCAGACGCTGATGCTTCGCCATCGCCATCAGGCTCTGTTTGTCCTGAGCCGGAACGGCGGCCATATCACACAACTGCACCTCATAAATGCGGTCGGCCGGAATGCCATCCAGATGGGCGGCGTCGCCCCCGCGCGCGCAGATATGGAACAGGTCGACCACCAGACCAATATTCGGCTGGTCGAGCCGCTGCAACCGCTGCCACGCCAGCAGCAGCGTGTTATCCACACTGCACCAGGCCATCGGCTCATACATAATGCGCATGTTGTAGCGCGCGGCTTCAGAGGCCATCCAGCGCAGGTCATCATCGATCAGTTCGGCACAGCAATCTTCCCGGGTGCTGGCCGGAGCCTGAAGGGTATCGCAGCCCAGCGCCTGGGCGATCTGAATAAACTGACGCAGCTCTTCGCGCTTCTGTGCGCGCAGTGCCATGGGTGCGCCGGTGAAATCGCGCAGCACCTGGAGGTTGGTAAAGCCGGGTCCCTGCCGGGCCGCGATCTCAGCCAGCGCCGCCGCACCGCCCTCGCACGCCTCAACATCCTCGCGCCAGATCTCCACCTGATCGAAACCGGCGTCACGCGCCGCCTGGAGTTTCTGGCCGGGTTCACCGTTTAACAACACCAGGTTAAGGAAGGTGGGGTTGGTTCGCATTGCTCGGCTCCTTAATCGTCCGGAATAATCGGTGATGTTCAGGTCATGCCCCCGGTGAGAGACGGGCGTGACCTGAACCCCTCTGTTTCTCTGGCACACAGGGGCCGGTTAACCGGCTCAGCCCAGCAGCGTCACCAGCGCAAAACCGGCAAACGCCATCAGCAGTGAACCGATCACATGGACCAGCGCGCTGGCCATCGCCCAGAGATACTTCCCTGATTGTAGCAACACCATTAATTCTGCCGTGAAGGAGGAGAAGGTGGTCAGTCCGCCGCACAGGCCGGTGACGATCAGCAGTTTCCAGATTGGGTCGATGTCGGGGTGGCGAACAAACCAGGCCATCGCACCGCCAATCACCAGCCCGCCGATCAGATTCACCAGCAGCGTGCCGGGTGGCAGATCGGGAAAGAGCGCATTAAAGCGCATCGCGAACAGCCAGCGCAGCACACAGCCGGCCGAGCCGCCGATCATCACCGCCAGTAACGGTTTCAACATAACTTGCTCCTGATTACAGATTAACGCCGGGCTGAGAGGAGAGGCAGAGATAAACTGCGCCTGACGCCTCAGCTCCCGCGAAAGGATTGAGTGTCAGGCGTCATCAGCCGGTGTTAAGCCCACCGGCGGTTGGGAAAGGTGGCACGCCATCACCTTGAGCCGGTGATAATACGACGCCCGTTTCAGGCTGGCAACCTTGCGCCGGGAAACCGGCCCGGCTGGCGTAAATGCTTGACGCCCACGCTGCGGGCGGGGTAATGCTGAGGAATGAAAGTCGGTGACGGAGAGGCGATGCGAACCCTGATTTTTGATACTGATATCGGCGTGGATGATGCTTTTGCGCTGGCCTATGCGGCGCGCACCCAGCATCTGCTGGGCATTACCACCGTTTTCGGCAACGTGGCGGTGGGTCAGGCGGTGAAAAATGCCCGGCTGTTCTGCCAGAAGATGGCGATCGACGCAGAGGTTTATCGCGGCTACGCGCGACCGCTGGCGCAGGCCCCGTCGGCCCCCGCCACCCTGCACGGCCAGGACGGGCTGGGTGATGCGTTTGAAAACAGCTACAGCGATCAGGCCCCCGGCGCGGTGCAGTTTATTATCGACAGCGTGCGGGCACAGCCGCATCAGATCACCCTGGTGGCGATCGGTCCGCTGACCAACATCGCCTCGGCCATTAATCAGGCACCCGACATCATTCCGCTGGTGAAAGAGCTGGTGATCATGGGCGGTGCGTTCGGCACCGGGGGACACAGTGGCAACGTGACGCCCTTCAGCGAATTTAATATCTGGAAAGATCCGCATGCTGCCGATCAGGTGCTCACCTCGGCGCTGAACGTGGTGGTGATCCCGCTGGATGTTACCCACAAGGTCCTGATCACTGGCGAAGAGGTTCAGCGGCTGAATCAGCCAGTGCTGAGCGCCATCTGTCGCCCTTACCTGGCTTACAGTCTGGCGAAAGAGGGATTTAACGGCATGGCGCTGCACGACACCCTGGCGGTGGCATGGCTCAGTCTGCCAGAGGCGTTTACCCTGGCCGAAAGCCCGCTGCGGGTGATCACCGAAGGGATCGCCTGCGGTCAGACTGTGCGCAGGCTGAGCGCACTGGCCTCCCGGCAGGACCCGTTTGCCGGTCTGCCCGCCCAGCGCATCGCGCTCGGCGTGGATGCTGACGCGGTGCGGGCGCACTTCTTTAACACCCTCACCGCGCCCTGACGCGCTGGCTGGCCGCGTTACCGGTCGAAATGAATCACGCCTTTGATCAGTTCGCGATTGTTGATGACCTGCGGTTCAAAGGTTTCATCCAGCGTGGAGAACGCCAGAGAGTGATTCAGCATCATGCTGGCGCGCAGCTGACCGCTGGCCATCAGGGAGCAGACCCGATCAAAATCTTCGCGGGTGGCGTTGCGGCTCCCGAGCAGGGTGGCCTCTTTTTTGTGAAACTCACTGTCCGGGATCACCAGATCGCCTTTGTGCAGGCCGACATAGACGACCGTGCCGCCGTGCCGTATCAGGCTGACCGCGTTGTTCATGGCCGCCGGGTTGCCGGTGGCGTCGATCACTTTCAGCGACAGCCGCCCGCCCGATTGCTCGCGCAACGCGGCATCGAACGTTGCGTCTGCCGGGTTCAGCGCCACCAGGCCAAGCTGGTCAGCGACATGCTGACGACGAAATGCGCTGGTGTCCGCCACAATCACCTGCGCACCGCTGGCAGCGGCAATGGCAGCCACACCCAGGCCAATCGGCCCTGCACCCACCACCAGCACCTGCTCATCAGCGGTCACGCCAGCCCGACGCACCGCATGCGCGCTGATGGCAAACGGCTCAATCAGCGCAGCCGCCTCCGGTGTCACTTCATCCACCGCCAGCAGCGTGCTGACCGGCACGCTTAAGTAGTCACTGAATCCCCCATCCTGATGGACGCCAATCACGGAGATCTGCTCACAGCAGTTGGTTTTACCGCTCTGGCAGGCGTCGCAGTGCAGGCAGGCGATGTAGGGCATAAGCGCCACCCGCTGGCCCGGCTGAACACCTTCAGCGCCACGGCCCAGCGCGACCACCTCCGCACAGATTTCATGGCCCAGCACCCGGGGATAGCTGAAAAAGGGCTGATTGCCGGACCAGGCGTGAATATCTGTTCCGCAGATCCCGGCGGTGAGAATTTTAATCAGCGCCTCGCCCGCGGCGGGCGCTGGCCTGTCGCGGGTGGCCCAGACCATTCTGCGTGGTTCAGCGATGACCAGTGCTTTCATTGTTGTCATGGTGAGTCTCCGGTTGTCCTGCAGGCAGTTATGCCGAATCCGGCAGCGGACGCGGGTCTCGCTTGCCGGAAGTGTGAAGCAGCATGGTTTTTTTGGGCTCTGAATGGTTTTTAATGCATAAAAAACCGGAGAGTGCGATGAGCCGCAGCCAGAATTTACGTCAGAACGTGGTTAACCAGATGCTGGAAAGTATTGCTCAGCGCCATATTCGCTCCCCGCTGCCGCCACAGGCGGCACTGGCGGAGATGTTCAATATCAGCCGGACCACGGTGCGCCATACCCTGCACTACCTGCACCAGTGCGGCGTACTGGATAAGGTTGAACAGACCTGGGTTATCGTGCGCGAGCCGCGCGAAGAGGACAGTTTCAGCGCCGTCACGCCACCGATTGAGCAGCAGGCCAGCCACGTAGAGCAGATGTTTTTTAATCTGATTAACCAGCGGCAGCTGGTGCCGGGTGACACGTTCAGCGAACTGCAGCTGGCGCAGCAGGTGAAGGTCAGTCCGGTGGTGGTGCGTGAATTTCTGCTGCGTTTTATGCGCTATGACCTGCTGGAGCCGGTTAAACGCGGCCAGTGGCGGATGAAGAAATTCACCCAGGACTACGCGGAGAAGCTGTTCGAACTGCGCGAGATGCTGGAAACCCACGCCCTGAGCCGCTTCCTGAATCTGCCCGCCAGTGATGAGCGCTGGGTTCAGGCGCGGGATCTGCTGGATCGCCATCGATCGATGCGCGACACCATCGCCAGCAACTATCGCCACTTTGCCGCCCTGGATCGGCAGATGCATTCCCTGATCTTATCCGCCGCCAGCAATCCGTTCTTTAATCAGTCGCTGGAGATCATCTCGGTGATCTTTCATTCGCACTATCAGTGGGATGAGAGCGATCTTAAGCAGCGCAATATCGTGGCGCTGGAGGAGCATATGGCGATTCTGACCGCGCTGATTGGCCGTCAGGATGTCGACGCGCTCTGCGCCCTGCACAACCATCTGGCCACCGCAAAAACCTCCATGGTGCGATCAATCAGCCAGTACAATTAAAAACCGATTAAAAACCACAAAGCATTAGCTCCCGCACGCTTCAGAAACATCTTTGCAACATCCTTTTCCCTTTGCTCTTAGTCTCGACGGTAACGTCACGGCGGCCTTTTGCCGCTGCGCGCAGACCCTTCTCACCATAACGATAACCAGCCAGTTTCGGGAGAGTGCAATGGAAAAGAGCTCAGTATCCGGCCGTGATCGCGCGTCCGGTGAGATGACACCAGACCAGGATTTCGTGCCCATGCGCAGCGACGTGGTGCGCTCACCGCGCATCCGTAAGATTCAGGTCACCGCGATGCTGCTGTTGCTGTTTGCGGCCGTCATCAACTATCTGGATCGCAGCTCGCTGTCGGTGGCCAATATGACTATCCGTGAGGAGATGGGACTGAGCGCCACCGAAATCGGCGTTCTGCTCTCCGCTTTTTCGCTGGCTTATGGTCTGGCGCAGCTGCCGTGCGGTGCGCTGCTGGATCGCAAAGGGCCACGCATCATGCTCGGCATCGGCATGTTCATCTGGTCACTGTTTCAGGCGGCCTCCGGCCTGGTGCACAACTTCACCCAGTTTGTGCTGGTGCGTATCGGCCTCGGCATTGGCGAAGCGCCGATGAACCCGTGCGGCGTCAAAGTGATCAACGACTGGTTCAATATCAAAGATCGCGGCATGCCGATGGGGATGTTTAACGCCGCCTCGATGATCGGGTTGTCGGTTGCACCGCCGATTCTGGCGGCGATGATGCTGGTGATGGGCTGGCGGGGGATGTTTGTCACCATCGGCATCCTCGGCATCTTCCTCGCCATTGGCTGGTACATGGTCTATCGCGACCGCGATAACCGCACCCTGAGCGCCGAAGAGATCCACTATCTGCAGGCGGGCAGCGTGGCGTCACGCAAAGAGCCGATCAGCTTCAGGGAGTGGCGCGGCCTGTTTAAGCAGCGCACCATGTGGGGCATGATGATTGGCTTCAGCGGCATCAACTACACCGCCTGGCTCTATATCGCCTGGCTGCCGGGCTATCTGCAGTCGACATATCACCTCGATCTCAAAAGCACGGGCCTGCTGGCGGCGATTCCGTTCCTGTTCGGCGCGGCGGGCATGCTGCTGAATGGCTATGTGGTCGATACGCTGGTGCGCCGCGGGTTTAACGCGGTGAAAACCCGCAAAGTCTGCATCGTCAGCGGCATGCTGCTGTCAGCCGGATTTACCGCCGTCGTCACCCGCGCGACCGACACCACCAGCGCCGTGACGCTGATCGGCATGGCGCTGTTCTGTATCCACTTTGCCGGTACGTCGTGCTGGGGGCTGATCCACGCCAACGTTACCGCGCGCATGACCGCCTCGGTCGGCAGCATTCAGAACTTCGCCAGCTTTATCTTTGCCTCGTTTGCGCCGGTCATTACCGGCTGGGTGCTCGACACTACCCAATCGTTCAGCCTGGCGCTGATGATTTGCGCCTGTGTCACGCTCATCGGCGCCCTCGCCTATCTGCTGCTGGTGCGTAAGCCGATCACCGACGGCGAATAACCCCCGCTGACGGCGCGGCGGTCAGCTCAGCGTCGTCAGCGTAACCCCATGTTTCGCCCCGTAACGCTGAATACCGGCGATCACCTTCTCCGTGCTGAGCGGCGGTGGCGGTGGCAGCAGCGGTGCTCTTTCACGCAGCGCCGAGTCGAAGCGGGCAAAGGTAGCAAAATCGCGCGGGAACCGCTCTTCATCCACGCCGATGAAGACCCCCTCATCACGGGCATGGTCCAGCAGCGCCCGCCAGCGATCAATCTCCGCCAGCCCGATGCTGTCGGTGCCGTGAGAAAAGAGCATCATGTCGATATTGCGGAACGGCGGCTGTTTTTCCAGGAAGCGTTGCAGGGCCGCCGCTGACGGCTCGGTGCAGAACACCAGCCAGAACGGGATAGCCTGCTGCCGGATGCTGCTCCACGGGTCCATCAGCAGGAAACTGTCCACCGTCAGACGGGTCGGTAAAATACCGGCAGCCAGATACCAGTCGCGATAGATCTCTGCCACCACATAACTCATCGCTTCAGGGTCTTCATAGCGAATCTCCATCAGCTTCCAGTTCTGGGCTTGCGCCAGCTTTTTCAGCGGCGAGATCAGATAGCCATCCAGCCCCCACTCCGCTTCCGGCACCCGATCGGTGATGGCGGGCGGTGTCCAGCGCTCGCGGTCAACGCCATAACGTGCCAGATACTCCGCAACCCGCGGACCACCCTGTAAATACTCCTGCTCGGTTGCCCCGCCGAGCGCGCCAAACTGAAAGAAGGAGCGATCGCTGGTGCGCGTGACCGGCCACTGGCGGGTACAGTGATTAATGAACAGGGTGGATCCGGCAGGCAGGCTGCCCATCAGGAACTCGTTAAAGGCCAGCGGCAGGTCGCGCAGTTTCAGCCGGAAATAGCGCATCTGGTCCAGCATCAGCCGATCCTGATTGGGGTCCTGCATATGGTGAACCGCCAGCCGCGGCCAGGCGGAGAGCAGCGCAGCGGCAATCTCTTTACCCTCCTCAAAACCTGCCTGCGCATCATCGGGATCGTTGCTGGTTGCCCGCACCGGGCAGAGAAAGGTTTGTGGCAGCCAGGGCACGCCCATCGCCGCCGCCAGATGCATCAGCGCACCGTTCGACGAGCCGATAAAGGCGGCGGGATAATCCTGCTGGGGATACTCACTGACCATCCATTCGGCGATGCCCTCCACATCCAGCTCCCCCGCCTGGCGCAGGCTGATGCCCTCTGCCATCCCGCCCAGCGCGTAGCCCCACTCCCGCAGTCCGGTGGGCAGCCGGTTCAGCGACGGCAGCAGCCGATCCAGCGTCGGAGACTGGCTGGGACTGGCAAAGGGGCGATCGTGCAGCGCATTCGCCAGCGCCAGCAGCATCGCTGCGGCGGAGTCAAAACGGGCAATACCTTTCGGGGGTTTACTCATGCTGATTCTCCTGCTGAATGCGCGCCAGGAACGGGCGAATGGCGTGACAGAAACTCCACGGATAGACGTAATGCAGGGTGTGCGTGCCGTCGCGCAGTGTGATCAGTTCGCTGTGCGGCATCAGCGCGGCAAGCTCATCCAGCCAGCGCGCCGGACAGACCGGATCGCGCGAGCCGCGCAGCAGCAGCGTGGGCGCATTGATGTAGGTGAGGCGATGCTCGATGTGGTCGCGCATCATCTCACGCATCGTGCCAAAGGCGCGGCGCAGACCCGCTTTAGCGTAATCGATGCGGGCCAGTGGCCCCGGCGGTCGCCGGGTTTCCAGCCGGCCATTGCGCCAGTCGCGCCACAGCTGACGCGGCAGGCTGCGTGCATGGCGGTCCACCGTCGGCCCCTGCAGCACCAGCCCCGCCACCGCCTGCGGATGCTTCACCGCCAGCGCGGCCAGAATCTGACAGCCAAACGAGTTACCGACCCAGATTGCGCGCTGAAAGCCGTTGTGCTGCAGCCATAACCAGAGCGCCTCCGCCTGCTGGTCGACTGACATCACCGGCGCAGAAGCGGGCAGCGTACTGGCTCCGAAGCCAGGCAGGTCGGGCACCAGCACGTGATAGTCGCGGCTCAGCGCCAGCGCCAGCGGCTCCATCGCCCGGCCTGACATCACCAGTCCGTGGATCAGCACCACCGGCAGTCCCTTATCCTCATTGGGCGTGACCCGGGTGAACATCCGCCACTCGCCCACCTGCTGAAAGTAACCGGCCATGCCGGCATGGTGGCTGCGCGGTGACACCGGCGGTGTCTGTTTCAGCTGCTGCCAGCGTTTCATGCCCCACAGGGTGGCCGCCACACCTAATCCCACGCCTGCCACTATCGCTGCCTGTTTTCGTCGCTGCTTCTGGCTCATCCACTGCTCCTGTTTCAGGGAGAATAATTCAGTGTAGGCCGGGATCGGATGGGAGGCGGTTTATCGGTGTCATGGCGAGGAAAAGTTCAGCGTGTCTCTTGCGGGGAGGCGGGACGCCGGAAAGCGTGTCTTCAGCCCCTGGATTCGCGGAGAGGGGAAAAGGCGCCAGCGCGCCTTTTCCCACTTTTTACTGTGCTTTGCGATAGGGATCTTTGATTAATGCCACGGTGAACGCTCCAATCAGCAGCACGGCAGAAACCGCCAGCAGTGCCCAGGTAAATCCCCCGCTGCTCTGGCGGATATAGCCAATCAGGGAGGGGCCGACAAAGCCGCCCAGATTCCCGACAGAGACGATCATGGCTAATCCGCCTGCGGCTGCGCTGCCGGTAAGAAAGCCCGAAGGGAGAGCCCAGAATGAGGCCTGAAAAGCGAGAATGCCGCTGACGGTAAAGCAGAGTGCCAGCATCTTCAGAACGGGCTCATTCACGACGGCGCTGCAGGCCAGCGCAAAGGCGGCGATAACGAGTGCACCACTGATCCAGCGAATGCGATGCCCGGAGGCATTGGCCCGCCGTGCCCAGAACAGCATGCTGAACGCGGCACAAATGTAGGGTAACGCGGTCAGGAAACCGGTGGTGGTGTGGCTGACGCCAAGCTGGCGGATGATCTGCGGCATCCACAGGCCCACCCCGATCGAACCGACAATCCCGCAGAAGTTAATAAACGCCAGCAGATAAAGCAGCGGATTCCGCAGCGCATCGCGCAGGCTGGAGCCGTGTGCTTTTTCAATCTGCTGCTGCTCGTTCTTCAGTCGTCTGCTCAGCAGGGACTTTTCCGTGTCGCTCAGCCAGTTTGCCTTCTCCGGGCGGTCGTTAAGGAAGAAGAGGCACAGCACGCCGAGGATCACCGCCGGGAACCCTTCCAGCAGCAGCAGCCACTGCCAGTTACGGATATGTTCATGCCCGGTGATTTGCATCAGCATCCCCGATAGGGGAGCGCCGATGATATTGGCCACGGGGATCCCGACTAAAAAGGCGGCCGTAATTTTTGCGCGCCAGCTTCCGGGGAACCAGTATGTGAAGAACAGGTAAATACCGGGCGTGAATCCGGCTTCGGCCACCCCCAGACAAAAACGGGCAAAGGCAAAGCTCAGGGGGCCAGACACGAAGGCGGTCGCCATGGAGATGAGTCCCCAGGAGATCATGATGCGGGCGATCCAGATACGGGCGCCCACTTTTTGCATGATCAGGTTGCTGGGCACTTCAAACAGAAAATAGCCGATAAAAAACATCCCGGCGCCGAATCCGAACTGCTCAGCCGTGATGCCCAGATCGGCATTCATGCCCAGCGCTGCGAAGCTGACGTTGGTGCGATCCAGATAACTGACGACATAACAGATGAAAATAAAAGGCAGGATGCGGCGAAACGCTTTACCGGCTGCCTGTTCACTTTGTTCAAAATCCTTTTGATTCATCTCTTCACGATCGCCGGACACGGTTTCCGGCTCCGCAGGTGAGCCAGTGCTTACAGTATGCAGATTCATGAGTGCCTCCGCTGCGTTCAGAGAACGCAGAGTTGTTCTTAGAGAAATGCAGTGGACATAAAGGACAGTGGATGGCCGGGCGTCTTCATTGAACAGGTAAGAATGCTGCCGCTGACCGATTCGGTAATAAACAGCTGCTGTAAATTTTCGCCACCAAAGCAGAGGTTGGTGGTGGAGCGTCCGGCGGGACTGGTGAGGATTTCTGCAGGCTCAGCCAGATCGTTGAGCAGCCAGACGCGACCCAGCCCCGGATTGGCAATCAGTAGCTCACCCTGCGCGTTGATGGCCAGTCCATCGGGACCGCTGGGCCCGTGCGAGGTAAAATATTGACTCACTTTGCTGACCGACCCATCACGCTGAAGCGGCACGCGCCAGATGGCATTGCCGCGCGTCATCGCGACATAAAGCACTTTTTCATCTGGCGACAGAACCAGCCCGTTTGGGCTTGGACAGTTATCCAGCAGGATATCCAGTCGTCCATCCTGGCTGAGACGATAAACACGGCCAGTCGGATCGTGAAGTCCCGTCTGACCCTGATCGGTGAAATAGAGGTTGCCCCGGCTGTCGGGCGTTAAATCGTTCACACCGCGAAAGCTCTCACTGTGGCGGCGAGGCAGCCACGGCGTCACGTCCTGCGTTTTAAGCGAGAGCTTCATTAACCCATGATGATAATCCGTAATCAAAAGGGTATCCGGATCGACGAGTTTCATGCCGTTCGGTTCGCCATCATATTGCACGACGAGATCCCAGTTGCCTGCCATATCGACCCGGAATATCCGGCCATACGGGATATCGGTCAGGTACAGACAACCGGAAGGGTGCCAGACCGGCCCTTCCAGGAATGAGTCGGTAAGTTGTCCTCCGCGATTTGCGGCAGCCCAGACATTGTTGCGATCAGGGGAACGAAAGTGGTCGGGCAGCCGGGTAAAAATTGATGTCTCCCTGACATCCGCCTGCGTCAGATAAGTCATAGAATGGTGTCCTTTTCAGTGAATCCCTTAACCCGGCTGACATAATCCGTGCGCACGTGCGCGTCTCTGCGGTGAATCAGCGGTGTCTCATCAGCGAACATAGCCTGCCTCACAGTCTGTTTTACCAAGTAAAACTCAGGTGTACATGATGAAATCACTATATCGACGACACTGGCGCTGATGCCAGTGTTATGAGCTTGTTTATTATGTAAACAAGATATAACTCACAAATTATGCCGACATGTACCGGCAAGGTCATGAACTGCAGACGGGTGAAAAGCGAGAAAGGCTGAAGCCGCTTTTTAAAATGATGATGAAAAAGGGTTGAAGTCGTATATAAAAAATAGAATTTTCAATCTTTTATACCCGGAGGAGAAATGATCACCTGTCACGTCAAATACGTTATCGATCCCTATCAGATACGCGAATTTGAAAATTATGCTTCGGAATGGAACCGATCCAGGGTTTAAGAAAGAGAACGGAGAAACGGAGGCGGCAACCTGAACAGACCTCAGGCGCAGAAAAAGCGGGTTTCAGTCAGCGGAGGCAAAACAGAAAGGTGATAATCACCGGTCGATCCCTGACCGCGATTATCGAGGGTTTCCTGCGGGGTGCTCAGGAGATAGCACCCGGCGGTACGTGTTTGAACGTCTCAACGTAAGCACGGAACACGTATTTGAAAATGCGTTTCATGGAGCACCTGATTCAAATTAAGTTGAAGATATACTGAAAAAGTATAACTTCTGTGCGTTTTAACAGCAAATAAATTTGAACCCGATCACAAAACTACGGCTCCAGGCGCCATAAAACCTACGCAGTGTAGCCGAGATGCTGCAGCAGAATAGTGGAACCAACGGCAATTAAGACGAGGCCACCGAGCACTTCCGCCCATTTACCCAGCACCGGACCAATAAAGCGCCCGACCAGGACACCGGTCGTCGCCATTACCGTGGTCGCGGCACCAATCGTCAGCGCGGTGGTGATGATGTTCACCTGTAAAAAGGCCAGGCCAACGCCGACCGCCAGCGCATCAAGGCTGGTGGCTACCGCAGTGGTCGCCAGTACCACAAAGCCGTGGCTTTTTGGCGCTTCACAGGGTTCGGCGACCGCGGTCTGACGGAAGCCTTCCATCATCATACGGCCACCCAGGAACGCCAGCAGTGTAAACGCGACCCAGTGGTCCCACGCCATGATGTAACGGCTGGCTGCCAGGCCGAGTGCCCAGCCAATCAGCGGGGTCAGTGTTTCAATAGAGCCGAAAATCAGACCGGTGCGCAGCGCTTCTTTAAAACCGGGACGATGCAGCGTCGCACCTTTGCCCAGCGCAGCAGCAAATGCGTCCATCGACATACCCAGCGCAAGAATTAACGTAGCAATAAAGGTCATGATTTATTCACCTGGGGCGAAAAAGCGGCTATTCACGCTGAATTCACCACACAAAGTGTTCAGTTATGAAAAAGTGCGCGCAGTCTACCATGCAAACCCGCAGATAAAAAGACAGCAAAATCAGGGATTTAAGTATAGCAAAGGCTATAACTCTTATCTTCCGCTATGAATGGACCTAAGTCGATGGTGGCAAAGCGTTTTCTGGCCACTCTGCTGGCCTGAATCCCCGCTCCATTCACCTTTGCGCCCGATGCCGCCATTGAACCGCGCGGCCAATTACCGGAAAATGCCGGGCTGATAATGATGGGATACCGGTAATGAATAACCCTTTTGAAACGTTGATCGTGCCTGGTGGCATTCTGCTGCTGGGTTTTCTCTCGGCGCTGCTGCTGCCCGCCCCCGCCTTCAGCCTGACCGTGGCGCAGCATCTGCTGCAGCTATTCCATCTGCAGGATCTCAATCAGCTTTACACGGTCGTGTTCTGCATCTGGTTTTTACTGCTGGGCGCGCTGGAGTTTTTCGTTATCCGCTTTGTCTGGCGTCGCTGGTTCAGGGCCTGACGGCACAATGTGCGTCCACCAGCGCTTTTAGTTGTCCGGCGCTGCGGGCATAGCCTTCGCGCGGCAGATGTGCCTCGCCCAGCAACAGGCCTGCGTAGCGCTGATCCGCATCCTGATACCAGAGTGACAGCGGCGAGGGTGCCATCCCCCACTCTGCCGCCTGCTGAGCAATAAGCTGGTCCGGGGAACCGGAGGGCAGGCGAACGATCACCGCCAGCCCGGCGCGCTGCAGGTCCGGAAAATGGGGGTGCAGCGCAGCAACCATCTGCTCCAGCCGCTCGTGATACACACGCTTCATCCGCCGCAGATGCCGCATGAAGTGACCTTCCCGCAGAAACTCTGCGACCGCATTGTGCAGCAATCCTGCCGATGCCGGTGCCAGTAACGCGCACACCTCACCGAACCGGGCAGCCAGTGCGGGCGGCACCACCATAAAACCGAGCCGCAGCTGTGGCGTCAGCGTCTTGCTGAACGTGCCGATATGCAGGACCCGTCCCTGGCTGTCGAGGGCGGCCAGCGCTGGCGCGGCGCGATGACCAGGCTGGAGCTCACCCAGGTAGTCATCTTCAATAATCCAGCGCTGTTCGCGGCTGGCCCACTCAAGCAGGGCATGGCGGCGCGCCAGGCTCATCGTCATGCCAAGCGGTGCCTGCTGGCCCGGCGTCACCAGCGCAAAAGCGGCGTCCGGCGCACACGTCACCCCGGCAGCGACCTGCATCCCCTCCTCGTCGACCGGCACCGCAACCGGCCTGACCCGCAACGCTTCCACCGCGCCGCGCGCCAGCCAGAATCCGGGATCTTCCAGCCAGGCGGTTTTGCCCTGAAAATTCATCGCCAGGCCAATCAGACCCATCGCGCCTGCATAGCCACTGGTAATGATGATCTGCTCCGCCTGACAGCGCAGACCGCGCGCCACCGCCAGATAGGCCACCAGCGCCTGACGCAGTGCCAGACTGCCACGCGGATCGGGATAGCTGGCTGGCCGGCTGACCTGCATTCGCGCCTGCCGCTGCAGGATGCGCAGCCAGACTTTGGCCGGGAATGCATCGCTGGCGGGCGTCCCCATCTGGAAGGTCAGCGGCGGCGCGTCAAACGCCTCGATCCCTTCAGAGTGCGGCGGAAGGCACCCGGCATCGGAGCGGGCCGGTTTTAATGGCGGCAGGGTGCTGACGAAGGTGCCCGCCGCGCCCCGGGTCTCCAGAAACTGACCATCGGCCAGCATGTCATAACTGGCACGGACGGTGCCGCGGGCAACACCGAGCTGCGCGGCCAGATCGCGACAGGAAGGCAGACGCGCCCCCGGCTGTAAACGGCCTTCACCAATCGCCTGCTCAATCAGCTGGCGCAGCTGTTCGCTCAGCCCACGCGACGTACCGCGCTGCAGCGTCAGCGAGAAAAGGGGGGATGGACCAGTCAGACTCTCATTTTTTGGCACTTTATCTGCTCCATTCAAAGGCCGAAAATCGCCTCATCAATCCCAGGAGGCAATAAGATGAGCGAACGTATCGATTTTCACCAGGCAGCACCGGCAGGCATGAAAGCACTGAGCGGCGTATACGGTTATCTGTCACAAACCGATTTGCCGCTCACTTTACTGGAACTGCTGTTCCTGCGCATATCGCAGATTAACGGCTGCGCTTACTGCATTGATATGCATACAAAAGCGCTGAACAAGGCGGGGATCGGCTGGGATAAAATTGTACTGACGTCCGTCTGGCACGAATCCGGTACTCTGTTCAGTGAAAAAGAGAAAGCGGCCCTGCAGTGGGCGGAGTGCCTGACGCTGATTGCACAGCATGGCGCGCCGCAAGCAAGTTATACCGCGCTGAGGGAGCACTTCAGTGACAAAGCGATTGTCGATCTGAACATCGCCATTGGCCTGATGAACACCTACAACCGCATGGCGATAAGTCTGAAAAAGCTGCCTGCCAGTGCGAATGCGTCATAAGTGAAACCGATGCGTGCGCCGCTGCGCGCGCATTTTCAGACTCACAAAAATGTAACATTATTTTTACACAAGAGCCTGTCCGGCTGCTTTATCAACAATTCAAACTATTCCGCATTGCATAATAAATCGCTAAAATTCAGATAATTAAATAATTCCGCACCGTTCATATCGATTCTGCCGTTGCACCATCATGGCGCTTTTCCGCAACATCCTTTCCGGGTTAACCCTCTGACTTAACAATAAAAAATCCCTAATCACGCAACCGTGCTGATGATTAATTCTTATGCTGAATCATTTCTGCATTTAAAAAATAAACAAATGTTTAATTCAGGGGTGAGAATGTTATATTCGGATGACAAAGCATAACGTGCAGTTAACCCGTTATCACCGCTTTAACCTATACCTGAGACTTAACCTTTGAGAAATAGCGCAACGCGCTCGCAAGAAGCGTGACTATTTCGCCTGCAAAACTGTTGGGCTTCAGGTCAACAGAAGAGGAGATGTCGCCTCATGTGCAATTCAGCTGTAAACCTTGCGCTCGCGATGAGTGCCATGGCAAAGGACACCACTACCGCGCAGGAGCGCAAAGACGTTGACGTGCTGCTGATTGGCGCAGGTGTGATGAGCGCTACACTCGGTGCATGGCTGCAGGATTTAGCGCCGGACTGGTCCATCGAAATGGTGGAGCGGCTGGACAGCGTGGCCGAGGAGTCGTCCAACGGCTGGAATAACGCCGGCACCGGTCATGCCGCCCTGGCCGAGCTGAACTATACGCCGCAGCAGGCGGATGGCAGCATCGACATCTCTAAAGCGGTGACGATCAACGAATCGTTCCAGATTTCCCGCCAGTTCTGGTCATATCAGGTCCAGAAAGGCAACCTGCGCAATCCCAAAAGCTTTATTCACAGCACGCCACACATGAGTTTTGTCTGGGGAGACGACAACGTCGAATTCCTGCGCAAACGCTATCAGGCGTTGCAGAAAAGCACCCTGTTCCGGGGCATGGCCTACTCCGAAGATCCGCAGCAGATTGCCCGCTGGATCCCGCTGGTCATGAATGGCCGCGATCGCCGTCAGAAAGTGGCCGCGACCTGGACGGAGATGGGCACCGATGTGAACTTCGGTGAAGTAACGCGTCAGCTGATCGCCTCCTTAGAGAAGAAGGCGAACTTCCGCCTGCGTCTGCGTCAGGAAGTGCGTGACCTGAAGCAGCTCGCCGACGGGCGCTGGCAGGTGACGCTGCAGTGTCTGAACAGCGGCAACCGCCGCACGCTGACAGCTGGCAAAATCTTTATCGGCGCTGGCGGCGCGGCATTGCCGCTGCTGCAGAAGGCCGGTATCCCGGAAGCGAACGGCTACGCCGGATTCCCGGTAGGGGGTTCGTTCCTGGTGACGGAAAATCCGCAGGTGGTGGCGCAGCATATGGCCAAGGTCTACGGCAAAGCCAGCGTCGGCGCACCGCCGATGTCCGTGCCGCACGTTGACACCCGCGTACTGGATGGCAAGCAGGTGCTGCTGTTTGGCCCGTTCGCCACCTTCTCCACCAAGTTCCTGAAGCAGGGTTCGCTGATGGATATGTTCACCTCTCTGAACAGCAGCAACATGCTGCCGATGGTGAAAGTGGGGCTGAAAAGTTTCGATCTGGTGAAATACCTGATGGATCAGGTGCTGCAAAGCGATCGCGACCGTATGGACGCCCTGCGCGCCTATGTGCCGCAGGCGAAGCAGGAGGACTGGCGGTTAGTGACGGCCGGTCAGCGTGTGCAGATCATCAAGAAGGATGAGAAAGAGGGTGCTGTATTGCGCCTCGGCACCGAAGTGGTCGCCTCACAGGATGGGACGATTTCAGCACTGCTGGGCGCCTCACCGGGCGCCTCGACAGCGGCACCGATTATGCTGGAACTGCTGCATAAGGTCTGTCCTGAGCAGATGGCCACACCGGAATGGCAGAATAAAATCCGCGCCGTCATCCCTTCCTGGGGCCGTAAGCTGAACGGTGACGTGGCCCTGACAGAGAAAGTGTTGGCCGAAACCAGCCGTATTCTGCAGCTCGACTACTCGCCGGTGACACCGATGGCGGCAAACGATGAAGGACGTGAAACCGCGTTCGTTGTCGGTAAGTAATTCCGCACCGCTGATAAAAAGGCTCCGCACAGCGGGGCCTTTTTTATTGGCCGGTTGCCTGGTCGTCCTGGGGTTTCTCTATTAGGGTTAAGAGATCTTTTAGCTGAACACTCAGGAGGAAAAGGCATGTCTTACTCCCCTGCTTCACCGGAATTCACGCTGCTTGACCGCTACTGGCGGGCGGCGAACTACCTCTCCGTCGGGCAGATCTACCTGATGGATAACCCGCTGTTGCGCGAGCCACTCAGGCCGGAACATATCAAACCGCGCCTGCTGGGCCACTGGGGCACCACGCCAGGGCTGAATTTTATCTATGCCCACCTCAACCGGATTATCCGGCAGCAAAATCTGAATATGATCTACATCTGCGGACCCGGGCACGGCGGCCCCGGCATGGTGGCAAACACCTGGCTGGAGGGCAGCTACAGCGAAATTTATCCGCACATCAGCCAGGATGCGGCGGGCATGCAGCGCCTGTTTAAACAGTTCTCCTTCCCAGGCGGCATTCCCAGCCACGCGGCCCCGGAGACGCCCGGCTCAATTCATGAAGGGGGGGAGCTGGGCTATTCGCTCTCTCATGCATTTGGCGCGGCTTTCGATAATCCCGACCTGGTGGTGCCCTGCGTCATCGGCGACGGCGAAGCGGAAACCGGACCGCTGGCGTCCAGCTGGCACGGCATCAAATTTCTCAATCCGCAACGTGATGGCGCGGTGTTACCTATTCTGCATCTCAACGGCTACAAGATTGCTAACCCGACGCTGCTGGGTCGCAGCAGCGATGAAGATCTGCGTCAGCTGTTCAGCGGTTACGGCTATGAACCGCTGTTTGTCAGCGGGCATGAGCCGGAGAAAATGCATCCGCTGATGGCGGAAGCGCTGGACAATGCTCTGGCAAAAATCACCGCCTTCCAGCGTGAGGCGCGCCAGGGCAACGCCACGACCGATGTGCCGCGCTGGCCGATGATTATCCTGCGCAGCCCCAAAGGCTGGACCGGCCCCAAAACGGTCGACGGCAAAAAAGTAGAGGATTTCTGGCGGGCGCATCAGGTGCCGGTCGCCGCCTGTCGTGAAGATGAAGGTCATCGTCAGATTCTGGAAACGTGGATGCGAAGCTATCAGCCGGATGATCTGTTCGATGAACAGGGTCGCCTGAAGCCGGAGCTGCAGGCGCTGGCGCCGGAGGGCGACAAGCGCATGGGGGCTTCGCCTTATGCTAATGGCGGCCTGCTGCGCCGTGAGCTGGAGACGCCCGAGCTCGCCGCGTTTGCCTGCGAGGTCGGCGAACCGGGTTCACAGATGGCGCAGGCCACCGAGCATCTGGGACGCTACCTCAGCGTGCTGTTTCAGCGAAACCGCGACAACTTCCGGCTGTTTGGCCCGGATGAGACCGCCTCAAACCGCCTGACGCCGGTCTTCGACGTGACCAGCCGCACCTGGCTGGAAAGAACAGAGCCCTATGACGAGCAGCTGGCGCGCGATGGCCGCGTCATGGAAATTCTCAGTGAGCATCAGTGTCAGGGCTGGCTGGAGGGCTATCTCCTGACCGGCCGTCACGGGCTGTTCAACTGCTATGAAGCCTTTATCCACATTATCGATTCCATGTTTAACCAGCATGCCAAGTGGCTGAAAGTCACGCGTAAGCTGGGCTGGCGTAAACCCATCTCCTCACTCAACTATCTGCTCTCTTCGCACGTCTGGCGCCAGGACCACAATGGCTACAGCCATCAGGACCCCGGCTTTATCGATCACGTTGCCAATAAGAAAGCGGACATCGTGCGTATCTATCTGCCGCCCGATGCCAATACGCTGCTCTGGGTAGGCGACCACTGTCTGCGCACCTGGGACCGCATTAATGTCATTGTGGCGGGCAAACAGCCTGCGCCGCAGTGGCTCGACATGGCCAGTGCCATAACCCACTGCGAAGCGGGCATGGGCGAATGGCGCTGGGCGGGCACCACGCCCGATAATGCACAGCCGGATGTGGTGATGGCCTGTGCCGGTGACGTGCCCACCATGGAAACCCTGGCGGCCGTCGATCTGCTGCGCGAGATGCTGCCTGAACTGCGGATTCGGGTGGTAAACGTGGTCGATTTAATGGCGCTGCAGACGCAGGATCAGCACCCGCATGGCAAATCCGACGCGGAATTTGATGCGCTGTTTACGCAGGATAAACCGGTGATTTTTGCCTTCCACGGCTATCCGACGCTGGTACATCGTCTGACCTATCAGCGCATCAATCATCGCAACTTCCACGTGCGTGGCTTCAATGAAGAGGGCACCACCACCACGCCATTTGATATGACGGTACTCAACGAACTGGACCGCTATCATCTGGCGCAGGAGGCGATTCTGCGCGTGCCCGGGCTGGCGGATGCTCATCCCGGGCTGCTGGAGGATTTGCAGCAGCGTCTGGCCGCGCATCACCAATATGTCCGCGAACATGGCGAGGATCTGCCGGAGGTGCAGAACTGGAAATGGCCATCCGCCACTGCACCAGGCGCGCCTGACTAAGCGGCCTGCAGCGCGTCGGTCACCATCCAGACGGTGGTCGCCACCAGCGACAGCGCCATCAGGCTGTTAAACAGCTGGCGCTTCCAGGCAATCTGCAGATGGCTGCGCAGGCGGTCGCCCAGCGCAGCCCAGATCAGAATGCAGGGCAGATTGAGCAGCATGAAGCAGATCATCACCGTGACGACGCCGCTGCTGGCGCTGTAGAGCAGTGCCACGTTGCTGGCCATCAGCCAGGCTTTGGGGTTAATCGCCTGGAAACAGGCGCCACCCAGCAGCGTCATCGGCTGCGGCCGGGTTCTCGCTTCGGGGGCGGCAGCACGAAATATCTTCCAGGAGAGCCACAACAGATAGGTGCAGCCTGCCAGCGTCAGCGGCAGGCGAATCACCGACATCCAGTGCAGCAGCACCTCCAGCGCCATTCCGGCAATCACCGTTTGCACCGCGCAGCCCAGTAAAATGCCGAACATCATCGGCAGGGTGCGCCGCATGCCAAAATTGACCCCGGAGGTCGCCAGCAACAGATTGTTCGGGCCTGGCGTAATCGACATGACGGTGACGTAACTGAAGAAAGAGGGATCAAGCATAGTGGCGCTCCTGAAAGTGGACAGAGCTCTATGCTACGGCGCGGAAAAGAATGGTAACAGTGACACAAAATCACTATTGTGATGGTTACAGTTTACGTTTGCAGCAATTGTACCCATCCAATCCGGAGGCTACTGTGTCCCTTGCTCCCTCTTCCGATCAGCGTCTTTATCAGCAGCTGGCGGACAGCTTCGCTGAGGCCATACACGAGGGCACGCTGAAACCTGGCAAACGCCTGCCAGCGATCCGGCGTGTCGCTCAGTCCCATCAGGTCAGTGTGAATACGGTGCTGAATGCCTGGCAGCTGCTGGAGGATCGCGGTCTGATTGAGGCCCGGCCGCAGTCGGGCTACTACGTGCGCGGCGTGCTGCCCGCCGTGACCCGTCACGGTGAGCATAAGACCCGGGTACGCGACCCCGGCAGCGGTAAACTCGACCTGATTGATAAGGTGTTTGCCGCACAGAACCATCCCGACTACATCAATATCTCGCTGGCCTGCCCGCAGGACAGTGAACTTTTCCCTGCGACCCGCATCGCCCGGATCACGGCTTCACTGCTGCGCCGTCATCCCAATCTGATCGGGCGCTATGCGCTTCCGCCCGGTAGTGAGCGCTTACGGGAGGAGATTGCGCGCCGGGCGCTGCACGCCGGACAGCGGCTGACTGCCGATGAGATCACCCTGACCCACGGCTGCATGGAAGCCCTGCAGCTGGCATTACGTGCGGTCACGCAGCCCGGCGACTGTGTCGGGCTGGAGTCGCCGACCTACTTCTTCCTGTTTCCACTGCTGGCGTCGCTGGGCCTTAAAGCGCTGGAAATCCCCACCGATCCGCAGCATGGCCTGTCGCTGGATGCGCTGGAGATGCTGCTGCAGGAGCAGCGCATCAAGGCACTGATTGCCATGCCCGGTGTGCAGAACCCGCTGGGCTGCGGCATGTCACTGGCAAACAAGAAGCGGCTGGCAAAGTTAGTGAATACTTACCACGTTCCGCTGATCGAGGATGGACTGTATGACGAATTGCAGTTCGACTGGCCCCTCTCGCCTGCCGTGAAAGCGTTTGATCGCGATGGCTGGGTGATCTACTGCACCAGCTTCACCAAAACCGTGGCACCCGACTTCCGGATTGGCTGGACCGCTGCCGGTCGTTTTCACGACGCGATTGCCCGGCTCAAAGCGGTTTCGTCGATGGCTGAATCGGCCCTGCTGTCAGAAACACTGGCGGAGTTTCTTGCGTCCGGCGGTTACGATCACCACCTGCGCACCCTGCGCCGTCGCTACGCAGCCAATCTGGATGAGGCTCGGGGACTGATCGCCCGCTACTTCCCGCAGGGCACCCGCGCCACGCTGCCGCGCGGAGGATTCGTCTTCTGGGTCGAGTTACCCGGCAACGTGAAGACCACGGAGATGTTTGACCGGCTGCTGCAGGAGCAGATCTGCGTCACGCCTGGCGCGCTCTATTCCCTGAGCGAGCGTTACAACCATGCGCTGCGTCTCTCCTGCTGTTATCCGTTTGATGCGCGCTATAGCAGAGCGATTCAGCGCGCCGGAGAGATTGCCTGTGAACTGTCAGGACTCCCGGCTGGCGAGGCTCAGGGCGTCCCGTTGCGGCCCCAGACGGTGTAACCACGCCGTTCGGTCAGGCGCTCGTAATAGGTGCGAACCGCCGGATAATCGGGATGCTCAAGCGGCGTCTCAAACCAGCGGTTTACCGCCAGACCAATCGGAATGTCGGCCAGGGTGAAATTGCGTCCGGCAACGTAGCGACCGGTTTTTTCCAGCTGCTGATTAAGGATGCTCATGGTGTGCGCCCAGCCTTTGCAGGCCGCTGCCAGCAGGCGCGGATCCTGATGAGCCGGAGAGTTTCTTACCAGCGACATGAAAGCGTAGCGCCAGGAGGTATTCAGTTCTGTGGCCTGCCAGTCCATCCACTGATCGACCGGTGCACGCGCCTGCGGATTAGGCGGATAAAGCCACTCGCCGCCATAGGCATTCGCCAGATAGCGCAGGATGGCGTTAGATTCCCAGATGACTAAGTCATCATCTTTCAGCACCGGCACCATCGCATTCGGATTGAGTGCCATGAACTCCGGCAGATGAGTGGAGCGGAAACCGTCGCCCCACTCTTCGCGCTGGTAATCCAGATCCAGCTCGTCACACAGCCATAATACTTTGCGCACGTTGATTGAGGAGGCGCGTCCCAGGATCGTTAGCATGCAGAGTCTCCGGTAGAATCTTTAACTTATTGATAACGCTGTTAGCTGTTATAAGCAATCATCTGGCAGAGAAAAGGCCACCCTGAACACCCTCAGCAAGGAGTCACCATGCAGGTCGCGTTTAAGCAAGTCGATGTGTTTACCTCATCAGCCTTTAACGGCAATCCGCTGGCGGTCATTATGGATGCGCAGGGGTTAAGCGACAGCCAGCTGGCCGCCATTGCCCGCTGGACTAACCTGTCGGAGACCACCTTTGTGCTGCCGCCTGAGCATGCGGAAGCTGACTATCGGGTGCGCATTTTTACCGTTGAGGGCGAGCTGCCGTTTGCCGGTCATCCCACGCTGGGTACGGCGCACGCCCTGCTGGAGGCCGGCTGGCCAACCCGCACACCCGGCGAGATTGTGCAGGAGTGCGGCGTCGGTAACGTCATGGTGAAGATTAATGAGACGGGTGAACTGGCGTTTGCCGCCCCGGCTGCCACGCTGACACCCTGGCAGGATGCGCTGATGGCGAAAGCGTTAAACAGCGAGGCTTTCGATCTGACGCAAAGCCCGACGGTGGTTGATATGGGTATCCGCTGGCTGCTGGTGCCGATGACCAGCGGCGACGCGGTGCTGGCGCTGCAGCCCAGCGTCAGCGAACTCGAGCGTCTGCTTAAACAGGCGGACGTATCGGGGATAATGGCGTTTGGCCGCCTGCCGCAGGGAGAAGAGGAGCAGTATGAAGTACGCGCCCTGCTGGTCGAGAATGGCAGCCTGACCGAAGATCCGGTGACGGGCAGTGCCAACGCCTGTCTGGCACGTTATTTTGCCATGGCGGGACAGACCACGGGCTATCGTGTGCGTCAGGGCACGGCGCTGCAGCGTGCCGGTCGGGTAAACGTGACCTTCGATAGTGGCACGATCTGGATTGGCGGCCATACCGTCACCGTCATCGACGGCACAATCGCGCTGTAAGGCTGGCGGCATCGGCGGGCCACGATGCCGCCGGGGGTTAAATGCCCTGCCCGCCTGAGGCTTCGATGCGCTGCGCGGTGATCCAGCCGGTTTCATCACTGAGAATCGCACTGATGGCATCGCCGATGTCATCCGGTAATCCCACCCGGCCCAGCGCCGTCAGTGCAGCAATCTGATCGTTAATCTCCCGGGTGTCACGCACCCGGCCTCCGCCGAAGTCCGTTTCTATCGCCCCGGGTGCCAGAATATTGACCCGAATCCGTCTCGCCCCCAGCTCCTTCGCCTGATAGCGGGTCAGCACCTCCATCGCCCCTTTCATCGATGCATAGGTCGCAGAGCCCGGATAGACCAGCCGGGTCAGACCGCTGGAGATGTTCAGGATGCGGCCGCCGTCGTTGATCAGCGGCAGCAGCTTCTGGGTCAGAAAGTAGGGACCTTTGAAATGGACATTCGCCAGGGCGTCAAATTCCGCCTCCGTGGTATCGGTAAACGGCTTATAGTGACCGTGCCCGGCGTTGTTTACTAAATAGTCAAAGCGATCCCGCTGCCACTGCTGCTGCAGGGCCTCTTTCACCTGCCCGACAAAGCGATCAAACTGACCGGTGTCGCCGACATCCAGCGCCAGCGCCACTGCACGCCGTCCCATCGCCTCAATCTCTTTGACAACCGCCTGCGCCTCATCGGCATGAGTGCGGTAGGTCAGAATGATATCGGTGCCTCTGGCAGCCAGTTTTAACGCGCCGTTACGGCCTAAACCGCGATTTGCACCGGTAATTAACGCAACTTTCTGATTCATCTCTCACACCTGTTGAAAAGTTGAACACGTGTTAAGGATATTCGCGAATTATTGATCTATAAACAGTGTAAAAAGCGCATCACTGTTTCAATAAAAACAACAATCGGTGAACAACATGGACAAAATTCACGCAATGCAGGTTTTTGCGCGGGTGGCCGAAATGGGCAGTTTTACCCGCGCGGCAGAGAGTTTAGGCGTGCCTAAAGGCAGCGTATCGCGGCAGATACAGGCGCTGGAGAATCAAATGGCAACCCGTTTGCTGCATCGCACCACGCGCCGGGTGCAACTGACTCAGGATGGACTGGTCTATTACGATCGCTGTCTGGACCTGCTGTCGATGATCGACGATATGGACAGTCTGTTCCAGCACGATCCCGCCACGCTCAGCGGCAAGCTGCGGGTCGATATGTCCGTCGCGATGGCGACCGGTTTTATCCTCCCCCGCCTGCCGGAATTTTTGCAGCACTACCCTGGCGTAGAGATTGAACTGAGCAGCAGTGACCGTCAGGTGGATGTGATCCGGGAAGGCTTTGACTGTGTTATCCGGGTCGGCGAGCTGAAGGATTCGGGACTGATCGCGCGAAAAATTGGCACCCACACCTTGATCAACTGCGCCAGCCCTGGCTACCTTTCGCGTTTCGGGATGCCGGTCCGGCTGGAGGAGCTGTCGCAGCATGCGATGGTCCACTACAGCCAGCAGCTGGGCCAGGCCGCACCAGGCTTTGAATATTTTGATGGCAGGCAGTGCCACTATGTTCACACCGGCGGTGCCGTAACCGTGGACAGCACCGAAACCTACCGCGCCGCCTGTCTGGCAGGATTAGGCATTATTCAGGTGCCGGCGGCCGGCATTCAGCCCCTGCTGGAAAACGGCGAGCTGGTCGAGGTGCTGCATCGCTTCCCTGCCAGGCCCATGCCGATCCACCTGCTCTATCCGCACCGGCGCAATGTGGCGCGTCGCGTGCGGGTTTTTATGGAGTGGCTGAGTCAGGTGCTGCAGGAGTACGTCACCTGAGCGACTATACTCTGATTTTAATGACAAACAGGACAGTGAAGGTCTATGACAGACAAGCAGGAACATTCGCAGGATACACAGCCAGAGAAACCGCTTATCGACATTAAAACCGGCAATCAGACCGTGGACCAGTCGATTGTCCGCGTGTCGCGTTTTGCCGCCTGGTTTCAGGCCATTCCGGCGGTGGCGCATTTTATCCGTGCCCTTGAGCGCTTTAACGACCGGCTCGGCAGCCAGTTTGGTGCGGCCATTACCTATTTCTCATTTTTATCGCTGATCCCGATTCTGATGGTGTCGTTTGCCGCCGTCGGTTTTGTACTCGCCTCCAATCCGGATCTGCTGACCGATATCATCAATAAAATCGTCAGCAGTATCAGCGACCCGACGCTGGCGACCACACTGAAGAATACGGTGAATACCGCCATTCAGCAGCGCGCCACGGTGGGGATCTCCGGTTTACTGCTGGCGCTCTATTCCGGTCTGAACTGGATGGGGAATCTGCGGGAAGCCATTCGCGCCCAGTCGCGCGACGTCTGGGAACGCAATCCTGATGACCAGGAGAAGATCTGGAAACGCTACATCCGCGATTTCCTGTCGCTGACCGGCCTGATGCTGGCCCTGATCATTACGCTTTCGCTGACCTCAGTGGCGGGGTCTGCCCAGGCGACCATCGTGAGCGCCCTGGGGCTGGATGGCATCGACTGGCTGCGGCCTGCGATGACCATTATCGCCACCTCAATTTCTGTGCTGGCTAACTACCTGCTGTTTCTCTGGATTTTCTGGATCCTGCCACGACATAAGCCACGCAAGAAGGCGCTGTTCCGCGGGACGCTGCTGGCGGCCATCGGTTTTGAGGTGATCAAGTTTGTCATGACGCTGACCCTGCCAAAGCTGGCAACCTCCCCTTCAGGAGCGGCCTTTGGTTCCGTGCTCGGCCTGATGGCGTTCTTCTACTTCTTCGCCCGTCTGACGCTGTTCTGTGCGGCCTGGATCGCCACAGCTAAATATAAAGACGATCCGCAGATGCCTGAAGCGGGCAGCGCAGCACGACGCAAAACGTCCTGATCTGTTAACAACAGCGGAAAACACCTCCCCTCGGCTATTTTTTATTCAGATAACAGGATGAATAGCTGAGGGGTCACTTTTATTTAGCCCTTTCACAGAGTATCCCGCCAGATATCGTCCGGTTTACCCCGGTATCACCCGGCATTCGCCGCACCACAGAAATTATCCTCTTTTTGCCCGCTGAAGCCAGGCGCGGCGCGGGTTTTCGCCATTGAATGCGCTCAGTCAGGTGCGTAAGATTCTTTGTCTGTATTTACAAATAAGAAACAGTTATGCAAGCCTCCCTCTCAGACACACTCGACAAACAGCAGGACCCCGCACCGGTTAACTCACGCAGTAAAGTGGTGATAGCCTCACTGGTCGGCACGGCCATCGAATTCTTCGACTTTTATATTTATGCCACGGCTGCGGTGATTGTTTTTCCCCATATTTTCTTCCCGCAGGGTGATGCCACCGTCGCCACGCTACAGTCGCTCGCCACCTTCGCTATCGCCTTTATTGCGCGTCCGATTGGCTCTGCCCTGTTTGGTCACTTTGGCGACCGCGTGGGCCGTAAGGCCACCCTGGTTGCCTCGCTGCTGACCATGGGGATCTCCACCGTGGTGATTGGCCTGCTGCCGGGCTATGAAACCATTGGTGTGATGGCGCCGCTGCTGCTGGCGCTGGCGCGTTTTGGTCAGGGACTGGGCCTGGGCGGCGAATGGGGTGGCGCAGCACTGCTGGCAACGGAAAATGCTCCGGCGAAGAAGCGTGCGCTCTATGGCTCCTTCCCGCAGCTGGGCGCGCCGATCGGCTTTTTCTTTGCTAACGGCACCTTTCTGCTGCTCTCGTGGCTGCTGACTGACGAGCAGTTTATGCAGTGGGGCTGGCGCGTTCCCTTCATTCTCTCTGCCGTACTGGTGCTGATTGGCCTCTATGTGCGCGTTTCGCTGCATGAAAGTCCGGTGTTTGCCAAAGTGCAGAAAGAGCAGAAGCAGGTTCGGGTACCGATTGCGGCGCTGCTGAGCAGGCACCTGACTGCCACCATTCTCGGCACCTTTATCATGCTGGCGACCTATACGCTGTTCTATATCATGACGGTTTATTCAATGAGTTACGGCACCACGCCAGCACCAGCAGGTCTGGGCATTCCGCGTAACAGTATGCTGTGGATGCTGATGCTGGCAGTCATTGGCTTTGGCGTGATGGTGCCGATTGCAGGCGTGCTGGCGGATCGCTTTGGTCGTCGCAAGACTATGATTACTATCACGCTGATGATTATCGCGTTTTCATTCCTGTTCCCGGCGATGCTCGGTTCGGGTTCGCAGGCGCTGGTGATGGCGTTCCTGCTGCTGGGTCTGAGCATTATGGGGCTGACGTTTGGCCCGATGGGCGCACTGCTGCCGGAGCTGTTTCCGACCGAAGTGCGTTATACCGGTGCCTCGTTCTCCTATAATCTCTCCTCGATTCTGGGTGCCTCGGTTGCGCCTTACATCGCGACCTGGCTGAATGCCAGTTACGGCTTACAGGCGGTAGGGTTCTATCTGGCGTCGATGGCGGTGCTGACACTGATTGCGTTGCTCGCCTGTAAAGAGACGCGTCACCAGACGCTGTATGACGTGTAGTCCGGTGAGATGAAAGTCAGTAAAACCCGGCAGATGCCGGCTTTTTTTTATGGGTTGGGTTTAGTCAATCTTAGGCAGCTTAGGGAACATACTTTGACCCTGAGGAGTTTAAAAACATCGCCTTATGGTCAGGCTACCGGCTCAGGGAGCATACGCCCTCCGCAAAGACGCAAAAGACGCCATCCGTGGCGGGCTCAGCGCGGGCCATCCCTGGCCCGCTATGCTTTGCTACAGGCGTATGCTCCCATCGCTTTAAGTTGATTGGCTGTCTGTTTGAAGATCCTGCATCGTGCTAATGGGCAGGGTTATTCTGGCAGCAATGCAGAAGCTTAAGGGCACAGGGAACACGGTCAGAAGAGGAAAGCGTCCCGCCGCCCGGATAAAAACGCCGGGAGCGTTTTTGAACAACGCAACGCGTTGGCCCGTTTACGGGCGCACCTCAGGGATGAGGTGCGTAATCGCGCGGGCCGAGCGGCCAGGGATTGGCTTAAGCGCCTTTCCGATCTGACCGTGTTGCCTGTGCAGGCTCGGTCTCACAGCGAAGCAGGCAGTGCAGGCACCGTTCCACCAGCGAACTTCTCAGGCAGTGTTCACAAACAACAAACCCCGGCAAGCCGGGGTTTGTTTTGCTGAAAACGGGGGTGCCGCTTATCAGCCTGCGACAGCGATACGCTTCATGTCGGTCATGTAGCCACGCAGTTTGCGGCCCACGATTTCAATCGGATGCTGGCGAACCGCTTCGTTGACGTCACGCAGTTGCGCGTTGTCTACCTGCGTTCCCTCAGTGGCTTTACCCAGGTCGCCTGGCTGCAGCGTGGTCATGAACTCTTTCAGCAGCGGTACAGCCGCGAAGGAGAACAGGTAGTTACCATATTCGGCGGTATCCGAGATAACTACGTTCATTTCGTACAGACGCTTACGGGCAATGGTGTTAGCAATCAGCGGCAGCTCATGCAGGGATTCATAGTAAGCAGACTCTTCGATGATGCCCGCATCAACCATGGTTTCAAACGCCAGCTCCACGCCCGCTTTGACCATGGCGACCATAACGACACCTTTGTCATAATACTCCTGCTCGTCGATCTTACCTTCAAACTGCGGCGCATTTTCGAACGCAGTTTTACCGGTCTCTTCACGCCAGGTGAGCAGGTTTTTGTCGTCGTTCGCCCAGTCAGCCATCATACCGGAAGAGAATTCACCTGAGATGATGTCATCCATGTGCTTCTGGAACAGCGGAGCCATGATGGTTTTCAGCTGCTCAGACAGCGCGTATGCACGGATTTTTGCCGGATTTGAGAGGCGATCCATCATCAGGGTGATGCCGCCGAACTTCAGCGATTCGGTGATGGTTTCCCAGCCGAACTGAATCAGTTTTTCGGTGTAAGCCGCATCATGACCTTCCGCCACCAGCTTGTCGAAGCAGAGCAGTGAACCAGCCTGCAGCATGCCACACAGAATGGTCTGCTCACCCATCAGGTCAGATTTGACTTCTGCCACGAAAGAGGATTCCAGCACGCCAGCACGATCGCCACCGGTTGCGGCTGCCCAGGCTTTAGCAATCGCCATGCCTTCGCCTTTTGGATCATTTTCCGGAACGGCGATCAGGGTCGGAACACCGAAGCCACGCTTATACTCTTCACGCACTTCTGTACCCGGACACTTCGGTGCAACCATGACGACGGTGATATCTTTGCGAATGCTCTCGCCCACTTCAACGATGTTGAAGCCGTGTGAGTAGCCCAGCGCAGCGCCATCTTTCATCAGCGGCTGAACAGCCTGAACCACCGCGGAGTGCTGTTTGTCTGGCGTCAGGTTCACCACCAGGTCCGCCTGCGGGATCAGCTCTTCGTAGGTACCCACTTTGAAACCGTTATCGGTCGCTTTGCGCCATGAAGGGCGTTTCTCAGCAATCGCTTCAGCACGCAGTGCATAGGCGACATCCAGACCGGAATCACGCATGTTCAGACCCTGGTTCAGGCCCTGTGCGCCACAGCCAACGATAACGACTTTTTTGCCCTTCAGGAAACTCGCACCATCTGCGAACTCATCGCGCGCCATGAAACGACATTTGCCTAATTGCGCCAGCTGATTGCGCAGATTCAGTGTGTTGAAATAGTTAGCCATGGGTACTCCGGTAAGTTGTGTTTGCTTTTTTTGTTCAGGAACGGCGTGTCATGCAGCGCCGCGAATGACCCCATCATATGACAGGAATTCTGTTGCTTAAATTGATATATTAACAACGTCACATTGCAATAAATGCAACACCACCCAGAGGCGACGCGCACATGGATTTACGGGATCTGAAACTGTTTCTTCATCTGGCAGAAAGCTGCCACTTCGGGCGCAGCGCGCGTGCTATGCACGTCAGCCCTTCCACGCTGTCACGCCAGATCCAGCGGCTTGAAGAGGATGTCGGCCATGCGCTGTTTCTGCGTGATAACCGTACCGTCACGCTGACGGAGGCGGGTGAGCGCCTGCGTCAGTTTGCTCAGCAGACGCTGCTGCAGTATCAGCAACTGCGTCATGTCATGGATCTTAATGGTCCGTCACTCAGCGGCGAGCTGCGGCTGTTCTGCTCGGTAACGGCGGCCTACAGCCATCTGCCGCCCATCCTCGACCGCTTTCGCGCCGAACATCCGCAGGTGGAAATTAAACTGAATACCGGCGATGCCGCAGATGCGCTGGAAAAAGTTCACTCCGGCGATGCCGATCTGGCGATTGCCGGACGCCCTGAAACGCTGCCAGCCAGCATTGATTTTATGCCACTGGGGCTGATCCCGCTGGTCCTGATTGCGCCCGCCTTACCCTGTGCCGTTCGCACCCAGGCTACACAGCCACAGCCAGACTGGGCACAGATTCCGTTTATTCTGCCGGACCAGGGCCCGGCACGGCGGCGTATCGATCTCTGGTTCCGCCGCCATCGCATTCCTAACCCGCTGATTTACGCCACGGTGTCGGGGCATGAAGCGATTGTCTCGATGGTGGCGCTGGGATGCGGCATCGCGTTGCTGCCGCATGTGGTGCTGGAAAACAGCCCGGAACCGGTGCGTAACCGCGTGATGATGCTGGAAAATGTTGAATCGGTCGCGCCGTTTGAACTCGGCATCTGCGTACAAAAAAAGCGGCTCGGTGAGCCGCTGATCAGTGCCTTCTGGAGCCAGCTGTAATCAGCTGCCTGACAGGAAGAAGCGGAACGCCGGGTTCTGGCTTTCATCATGAAAGTCATAGCCCAGATCGGTGAGATGCTCTTCGAAACGCGGCTCATCGCTGCCCAGTTCAAAGGCCGCCAGCACGCGGCCATAATCAGTGCCGTGGCTGCGGTAGTGAAACAGCGAGATATTCCAGTGCGTGCCAAGCGTCTGCAGAAACTTCAGCAACGCGCCGGGTGCTTCCGGAAATTCAAAGCTGAAAAGCCGTTCACGCAGCGGTTTGGAAGGTCGTCCGCCCACCATGTAACGCACGTGCAGCTTTGCCATCTCATCATCAGAGAGATCGACCACCTGATAGCCGCCGTGGGTCAGTTCGCTGATAATCTCGCTGCGCTCCTCGACGCCACGGGTCAGCCTGACACCAACAAAGATGCAGGCTTTATCTGCGTCAGCGTAGCGGTAGTTGAACTCCGTGATGGCACGCCCGCCCAGCGTCTGGCAGAAGCGTAAAAAGCTCCCCTGCTGTTCCGGGATGGTCACAGCCAGCAGCGCCTCTCGCTGTTCGCCCAGCTCGCAGCGCTCAGAGACATATCGCAGGCCGTGAAAATTGACGTTGGCCCCGGATAAGACATGCGCCAGCCGTTCGCCTTTGATCTCGTGCTGCTGGATATACTTCTTCATGCCCGCCAGCGCCAGCGCCCCGGAAGGCTCCGCCACGGCACGGACATCTTCGAACAGATCCTTCATTGCTGCGCAGATGGCATCGCTGTCGACGGTGATGATGTCGTCAAGATACGCTTTGCACAGGCGGAAGGTCTCGCTGCCGATACGCTTCACCGCCACGCCTTCGGCAAACAGCCCGACGCGGGGCAGATCGACCGGCTGACCTGCCTCCAGCGCCGCCTTCAGACAGGCTGAATCTTCTGACTCCACCGCAATCACTTTGATTTGCGGCATCAGCTGTTTAATCAGCACCGCCACACCGGCTGCCAGACCGCCCCCGCCAACCGGGACAAAGACCCGATCCAGATGCGCATCCTGCTGCAGCAGCTCCATCGCCAGCGTGCCCTGTCCGGCAATCACTGCCGGATGGTCAAACGGTGGCACGAAGGTGTAGCCGCGCTGTTCCGACAGTTCGATCGCTTTGGCTTTCGCCTCATCAAAGTTGGCACCAAACAGGTAAGCCTCACCGCCAAACGCGCGCACCGCATCTACCTTGATATCGGCTGTCGCCAGCGGCATTACGATCAGTGACTTAATGCCCAGCTTGCTGGCGGAGAGCGCCACGCCCTGTGCATGGTTACCAGCGGAGGCCGTTACCACGCCGCGCGCTTTCTGCTCTTCGTTCAGGCCGGCAATCATCGCGTAAGCACCGCGCAGCTTGAAGCTGTGCACCGGCTGGCGATCTTCCCGCTTCACCAGAATGGTGTTGCCAAGACGCGATGATATTTTTTCCATCTTCTGCAGCGGCGTTACCTGTGCGACTTCGTACACCGGTGAACGCAACACCGCGCGCAAATACTCGGCGCCGCCGGGTGCGTCGGGTAGCGGTTGAGACTCGGCCATGGTCAGCCTCCCAGCTTGCTCTTATCGCGGACAGCGCCTTTATCAGCACTGGTCGCAAGTGAGGCGTAAGCACGCAGCGCGAACGAGACTTCACGCTGACGATTGATCGGCGTATAGGCCGCATCGCCACGTGCCTGCTGCTCTTCACGGCGGGCGTGCAGTTCATTATCCGGCACGGCAAGTCTGATGCCGCGGTTCGGGATGTCGATCTCAATGATGTCGCCATCTTTCACCAGCGCAATGGTGCCGCCGTTTGCCGCTTCAGGTGAGGCGTGACCGATAGAGAGACCGGAGGTGCCGCCAGAGAAACGACCGTCGGTGATCAGGGCGCAGCTTTTGCCCAGTCCCATCGATTTCAGATAGGTGGTCGGATAGAGCATCTCCTGCATGCCCGGCCCGCCTTTTGGCCCTTCGTAGCGGATCACGACCACGTCGCCCGCCACCACTTTGCCGCCCAGGATCGCTTCAACAGCATCATCCTGACTTTCGTAGACTTTAGCCGGGCCGGTGAAGGTCAGGATCTCTTTGTCTACGCCTGCGGTTTTAACGATACAGCCATCTTCTGCGATGTTGCCGTAGAGTACGGCCAGACCACCATCCTGTGAATAGGCGTTTTCGCGGGTACGGATACAGCCTTCAGCACGGTCATCATCCAGCGTGTCCCAGCGGCAGCTCTGCGAGAATGCCTGGGTGGTACGGATGCCCGCCGGACCGGCACGGAACATCTCTTTTACCGCCTGATCGTTGGTGAGCATGATGTCGTACTGATCCAGCGTTTCACGCATCGTCTGCTGCAGGATATTTCGGGCGCTGCTGTCGAACAGACCTGCGCGATCCAGCTCGCCGAGAATCGCGTAGACACCACCCGCGCGATGCACATCTTCCATGTGGTATTTCGGGGTACTTGGCGCGACTTTACAGAGCTGAGGGACTTTGCGTGACAGGCGATCGATGTCAGAGATATTGAAGTCGATATCGCCTTCCTGCGCGGCTGCCAGCAGGTGCAGTACGGTGTTAGTGGAACCGCCCATGGCGATATCCAGCGTCATGGCGTTTTCAAAAGCGGCCTTGTTGGCGATGCTCCGCGGCAGCACGTTGACGTCATCCTGTTCATAGTAACGTTTGGTCAGGCTGACGATGCGCTTACCGGCGTTGATAAACAGCTCTTTACGATCGGCGTGGGTGGCCAGCAGGGAGCCGTCGCCTGGCTGCGACAGGCCGAGTGCTTCGGTCAGGCAGTTCATTGAGTTCGCGGTAAACATGCCGGAGCAGGAGCCGCAGGTCGGACAGGCAGAGCGTTCGATCTGCTCACTGTCGGCGTCGCTGACGTTCGGGTTGGCACCCTGAATCATCGCATCCACCAGATCCAGTTTGATGATCTGGTCAGAAAGCTTGGTTTTACCGGCTTCCATCGGTCCGCCTGAAACGAAGATCACCGGGATATTGAGGCGCAGTGACGCCATCAGCATCCCCGGCGTGATTTTGTCGCAGTTGGAGATACAGACCATGGCGTCGGCGCAGTGTGCGTTCACCATGTACTCGACCGAGTCAGCAATCAGTTCACGCGAAGGCAGTGAATACAGCATGTCGCCATGACCCATGGCAATACCGTCATCCACCGCGATCGTGTTGAACTCTTTAGCCACACCGCCTGATGCTTCAATCTGCTCGGCGACCAGTTTACCAAGGTCACGCAGGTGAACGTGGCCCGGGACAAATTGGGTGAATGAGTTAACTACAGCGATAATCGGCTTACCGAAATCGTCATCGGTCATTCCTGTCGCGCGCCATAAGGCACGGGCCCCCGCCATATTACGGCCGTGGGTGGTGGTGGCGGAACGGTACTTAGGCATGCTCTATTTACTCCAGTAAGAAAAAGCTCGCGGACGTCAGATGACGTCCGCGCTGTATCTGATTATGGATTAACCGGATCTAACCAGCCCCATTTGTCTTCGGTTTCGCCGGTGAACAGACCAAAGAAGGCCTGCTGGATGCGTTTGGTCACCGGGCCACATTTGCCTTCGCCCACCTGAATGCGGTCAACGCTGCGCACCGGGGTAATTTCTGCAGCGGTACCAGACATAAACACTTCATCAGCCAGATAGAGGGATTCACGCGACAGGGTCTGCTCGCGTACTTCAATGCCCATATCACGCGCCAGGGTGATGATGGCATCACGGGTGATGCCCGGCAGAGCTGAAGAGGTGAATGGCGGGGTAAAGAGCACGCCATCTTTAACTTCAAACAGGTTTTCGCCCGCACCTTCTGAGATCAGGCCATTGGTATCCAGCGCGATACCTTCCTGATAGCCATGACGACGGGCTTCGCTGCCCACCAGCAGTGAGGAGAGGTAGTTACCGCCCGCTTTTGCGGCAGTTGGCAGGGTATTCGGCGCCACACGGCTCCAGGAGGAGACCATCGCATCAATGCCGTTTTCCAGAGCTTCCGCACCCAGGTACGCGCCCCACGGGAAGGCTGCAATGATCACGTCGGTGGTAAAGCCATCTGGCGGGTTCACGCCCAGGCCCACATCGCCCACGAAGGCCAGCGGACGGATATAAGCACTTTTCAGTTTGTTCACGCGGATGACTTCGCGGCACGCTTCCATCAGCTCATCAACGCTGCTTTTAATCGGGAAACGATAGATTTTGGCGGAGTCGTGCAGACGTTGCATGTGTTCACGGTGGCGGAACACAACCGGTCCTTTGTGAGAGTCGTAGCAGCGGACGCCTTCAAACACCGACGTGCCATAGTGCAACGCGTGGGACATGACGCTGACCTTCGCCTCTTCCCACTTAACCATCTCGCCATTGAACCAAATAAAGTCTGCTTTCTTCGTGCTCATTGTTATTCCCTCTCGCGGCTAGGCGCGGATTTGTTGTGTTGTCTGTTGTTGAATCTGAACGCATGCAACGTCAATCAATTTACTTAACTGCGAAGACAGTAAATCGACGGAGCGCTGGCTGGCAACGGTCATTTCAATATTAATGTTTTCCGCGTTGGCGACTGAGGCCATGTTCATAGAACAGACCTGAAAACCGCGGTGGCGCACGACGCGTAAAATGCGCTCCAATATTTCAGGGCGGAAGCGGGCTTCGATAGACAATTGATGCTGGTTCATACGGTTTTCTCCATCATGTTTGCATTGCTGGCACCCGGCGGTACCAGTGGCCAGACGTTTTCATGCTCATCAATTGCAACATGCAGGAAGTAAGGACCTTCGCTGTTCATCAGAGCATCAAGTGCGGCGTCGACCTGATCTTTACGGGTAATGCGCTGGCCGGGAATATTGAAAGCGCTGGCCAGCGTGAGGAAGTCGGGATTGTCAGAGAGATTGGTTTCGCTGTAGCGACCGTCGAAGAAGAGCTGCTGCCACTGACGTACCATGCCCAGACGCTGGTTATCCAGCAGCACGATTTTGACCGGCAGCTTTCCGCGCTTAATGGTGCCCAGCTCCTGAATATTCATCATGATTGAGCCGTCGCCCGAGACGCAGATCACCGTATCTTCCGGACGGGCGACCTGTGCACCGATGGCGGCAGGCAAACCAAAGCCCATCGTGCCTAAGCCGCTGGAGGTGATGAAGTTCTCCGGCGCGCTGAAGGCCATATGCTGGGCCGTCCACATCTGATGCTGTCCGACATCGGTGGTAACCACCGCGCTATCCGGTTTGCGCTCGGAGAGCTGCTTCAGCAGCAGCGGTGCATAGATTGCCTCGCCTGGATGATCGTAGCGCCAGGCGTGACTGGCCTTGAGTGCCTTCACCTCGTCGCGCCAGGCGTCGATGTGCAAAGGCTGACTCAGTGCGGGCAGCAGCGCGTTGAGATCGCCCTGCAGTGAGACGTGCGCGCGACGTAACTTATTTAACTCTGCGGGGTCGATGTCGAGATGAATCACGCTGGCGTGCGGCGCAAAGGTATCCAGCTTGCCGGTCACCCGATCGTCAAAACGGGCACCGACCGCAATCAGCAGGTCACACGCCTGAACAGCATAGTTAGCGGCTTTGGTGCCGTGCATCCCCAGCATGCCCAGATAAACCTCGCTCTGCGCATCGACGCTGCCCAGACCTTTCAGGGTCGCAACGGCAGGGATGCCGGTTTCTTCTGCGAATGCACGCAGTGCCGGAACCGCCTGCGCCATGCCCACGCCTCCGCCAACATAGAGCATCGGTTTTCTGGCCTGGGTCATTATTGCCCGCGCCTCGCGGATGGCATGATGCGGCAGCGACTCTTCCTCCTCAACCGAAACCAGATGCGGTGCGGGTTCACCCTGCGCAATCTGAATATCTTTGGGAATATCAACCAGTACCGGACCCGGACGCCCTGACTGCGCCATGGCAAAAGCCTCAGCCATGATAGCGGGCAGCTCATCCAGCGACTCAACCAGGAAGCTATGTTTGGTGCAGGCCAGGGACAGCCCCAGCACGTCGATCTCCTGGAAAGCGTCAGTACCGATAAACGCAGACGAGACCTGACCGGTTACCGCAACGATCGGCACGGAGTCCATCATGGCATCAGCCAGACCGGTGATCAGGTTGGTAGCGCCAGGGCCGGAGGTGGCAATACAGACACCGGTTTTGCCGGTGGAGCGCGCATAGCCAATCGCGGCCATAACTGCCCCCTGCTCATGACGGCACAGTAGGTGTTCCACGCCGCCATCGTATAGCGCGTCGTAAACCGGCATGATGGCGCCGCCAGGGTAACCAAATACGGTATCAACACCCTGCGCGCGTAAAGCCTGAACTACCCACTGAGCACCTGTCATCGCTATTCTCCTGTGTCCTGACGGGAACAACAGAATTTTATGCTACTGTTCATTGTTTGTTCCTTGCAGATTTACTGATATTTCCCCGGGTCGAAAAAAAACCCCCGGACCTTTCGGTGCGGGGGTTTTTTCGGATTCGAGGCTTGATTTTTAAGCCTTTCTTTCTCCAAGCGTTGCCCCGCACGGTAGGTTAATAACCACCACCACGCTAATCACGACCAGGCTAATCACTTGTAGAAGGGCTTTCATGTGTTGTTCAATTCTTTTACGTGTTCGAAGTAATGCCTACAGAGTTATCATAGTCAGGGGCTATAACACAACTTTTTTTGCAGGTTTTTTTTAGCGCGGGAGATTAAATCCCGTCCTATCGATTTGTAATACAAGTAATAATTACAAGATGATAAATATTCATCACTTTACTGACGTAATGATGTTCTGCTGAATTTACGTGCAGTTTCGCGGGACGATGAGAGTCAGTGAAAGTGACCTCACTTTCTTGTGCAGTGCGTCGGAATCGTCAGAAGGCGTACTCGCTTTCCTTTTGGGTGCTGATCAGACTGATGGCAACAAGGAGTGAGTATGTCATTGTCTAAAGTTCTGACCCGCGCAGCATTAGGCGTGGAAGCGCCACTGGTGACCATTGAGGCTCACATCAGTAATGGCCTGCCTGCACTGACGCTGGTGGGTCTGCCTGAAACCACGGTCAAAGAGGCGCGTGAGCGGGTTCGCAGCGCCATTATCAACAGCGGTTTTACCTTCCCGGCCAGACGGGTCACCATCAATCTGGCACCAGCGGATTTACCCAAAGAGGGCGGGCGCTATGACCTGCCCATGGCAATTGCCATTCTGGTCGCCTCAGAGCAGCTTCCTGCGGATAAGCTGATGCACTTTGAGTTTCTGGGTGAACTGGCGCTGGATGGCGCGCTATGTGCCGTTCAGGGGGCAATTCCTGCGGCCATGATGGCCCTTCAGGCTGGACGACAGCTGGTTCTCTCTGCGGAAAATCAGCGTGACGCCGGGCTGATTCGTGAGGGAGCGTCACTGGTCGCCGCTCACCTCAGTGAGGTCTGCGCTTTTCTCCGTGATGCGCTGACATTATCACCGGCTCCCTACCCTGAGCATCAGCATGCCACGCCTGGGGACGATCTCGCGGATATCATCGGTCAGCAGCAGGGGCGCAGAGCACTGGAGATCACTGCGGCGGGCGGGCATAACCTGTTGCTGATTGGGCCGCCTGGCACCGGCAAAACGATGCTCGCAACCCGTCTGCCTGGCATCATGCCCGCCTTAAGCGACCAGGAAGCGCTGGAGTGTGCGGCGATAGCCAGCCTGATAAACAGCACTGCCCTGCACCGACAGTGGCGCAGCCGGCCTTTCAGGTCGCCTCATCACAGCGCGTCTCTCTATGCTCTGGTTGGCGGAGGGTCACTGCCGCGGCCCGGAGAGATCTCCCTGGCGCATAACGGCGTGCTGTTTCTGGATGAATTACCGGAATTTGACCGCAGGTTGCTGGATTCACTGCGTGAGCCACTGGAGTCAGGCGTTATCGCCATTTCGCGAGCCCGGGCAAAGGTCACGTTCCCGGCACGGTTTCAGCTGATTGCTGCCATGAATCCCAGGCCAACCGGTCATTATCAGGGACAGCATAATCGCTGCTCGCCTCAGCAGATCCTGCGTTATCTCAGTAAGTTATCAGGGCCGTTTCTGGATCGCTTTGATCTTTCACTGGAGGTGCCGCTGTTGCCCGGTGGCATGCTCAGTGGCCAGCGACCGGCCGCAGAAAGCTCTGAGCAGGTTCGTCAGCGGGTCGTTGCGGCGCGAGCGATCCAGCTCGCGCGCGCAGGTAAAATTAACGCGCATCTGAATAATGCGGAAATCCTGCGCTGGTGCCAGCCTGAAAAAGAGGATGCCGAATGGCTGGAGTCTGTGCTGGAGAAACTGGGGTTATCTGTGCGAGCCTGGCAGCGAATTTTAAAAGTGGCGCGCACCGTGGCCGATCTGGCCGGAGAGAAAGAGATTACTCGCCTCCATCTGCAGGAGGCGGTCAGCTATCGCGCGATTGATCGATTAATGATCCATCTGCATAACAGCCTGCAATAAAAAAGGGGCTCTCGCCCCTTTCTGTTAATCGTCGCTGTCGCTGTAGTCTTCAACGGTGTCCATCTGCGGCTTACCGCCAGACAGCGTGTGAAAACGCTTAGGACGCTTGATGCGGGTCATATACTTTGACCATACACGCTCAGCTTCCGTCTGCGGCTCACGCACGCCACGACACACTTCGATAAACAAACGTTCTTCTTCTGTTGCAGGCTCACGCTTCGATAAATCCAGCTCATTAAAGGCGAAACCGTGGCGTTCCAGAAGCTGGGCTTCTTTAATAGTAAAGTCACCGTGGCGTGAGAAACCACGCGGGTAATGTTTGTTATCAAAGAAACGATTCTCTGTTAAGAAGCTTTCCGCCATGTTACACGCTCCTGATTCTCTAATGCCTTGCTGTTAATGGCGCGGAGTATTAGATAGGCTTGACAGAGTGTAAAACAAAACATTTAAATCTATACGACAAACAATTTTTGGGAGCGCGTTGTGGATACGGAATTACTGAAAACTTTACTTGAAGTGAGCAGAACACGTCATTTCGGGCGTGCTGCTGAAGCCCTTTACCTTACGCAATCTGCTGTCAGTTTTCGCATCCGTCAGCTGGAGAATCAGCTCGGCGTTAACCTTTTTACCCGGCATCGCAACAACATACGTCTGACTGCCGCCGGGGAGCGGCTGCTTCCTTATGCGGAAAGCCTGATGAGCACCTGGATAATGGCGAAGAAGGAGGTTTCTCATACTGAGCAGCACCATGAGCTCTCGATAGGTGCCAGCGCATCGCTCTGGGAGGCCTATCTGACGCCCTGGCTTCAGACGCTGTATGAGAATCGTGAGAGCCTGCATTTAGAAGCACGCGTGGCGCAGCGGCATCTGCTGGTTAAGCAGCTTCATGAGCGTCAGCTGGATCTGTTGATTACCACTGAAGCGCCTAAGATGGATGAATTAACCAGCCAGCAGATTGGCCATATTTCGCTGGCACTGTTCTGTGCCCGCCAGAGCGAAAAGCGCGAAAAGTATGACTACATCAAGCTGGAGTGGGGAGCCGATTTCCATCAGCATCAGAGCTACCTCTCTGGCGCTGATGATGTGCCGGTGCTGACCACGACATCGGCACATGTTACCCGTGAACTGCTCTACACTACGGGTGCATGCGCGTTTCTGCCAGACTTCTGGCAAAGCGTATACAGTGAACTGATGGTGATGCCAGACGCACCGGTCGCCGTTCGTCCGCTTTATGCGGTCTGGTTGCAGAACAGCGATCAGCAGGCGCATATCCGTCAGCTGCTTAAATTCCCGATTCTGGTCAGGCAAAACAGCTGAATTAGCAGGCAGGCGTGCAGAAAGAAGAGAGATCAGAGACCAGTTAGATTTAGCTGGTTTTTCTTTTTTGCTTTTTTATAAGCAAAAAAAATCCTTTGCCGAAGCAAAGGATCGTTTTCTGGCAGGGGCGGAGGGACTCGAACCCCCAACACCCGGTTTTGGAGACCGGTGCTCTACCAATTGAACTACGCCCCTAAATAGGGTGGCGGAACGGACGGGGCTCGAACCCGCGACCCCCTGCGTGACAGGCAGGTATTCTAACCAACTGAACTACCGCTCCACCGATTCTGTACTGAGGTCCGCTTGCGCTGACTTCAGGTATTTCGCCCGCTCCGCGTCACCGGAGTGGTCACGACCAGCGTACTGGTCTTAAATTGATGCCTGGCAGTTCCCTACTCTCGCATGGGGAGGCCCCACACTACCATCGGCGCTACGGCGTTTCACTTCTGAGTTCGGCATGGGGTCAGGTGGGACCACCGCGCTAAAGCCGCCAGGCA
>Ga0157366_1000112_pt1 | contig 43102 bp, 40 predicted proteins | sample AttbisABBM1_FD_113149 | JGI IMG/M metagenome (GOLD analysis project Ga0157366, IMG submission 113149) | Fungus gardens microbial communities from leaf cutter ant in Botucatu, State of São Paulo, Brazil - Atta bisphaerica ABBM1 | ecosystem: Host-associated > Fungi > Mycelium > Unclassified ...
GGCTGAATCGCGCGTTATGGGTGATGGCGGAAGAACTGCAGCAGGCACTGAGCTGATGCAGCACGTTCCTGCGAATGCCTGCCAGACAGCAGTCTGGCCCGTCCCTCTGCAAAACCAGCCCGGCTGCCGTTCTGTCTCCGACGATGACCTCTGTGCCTGGCAGGTATCTCTGCTACCGGCCTGGTGAACTCAGCCTGTGCCGGCTGTCTGTGGCTGACGGCATCTGGCCCTCACGGTGCGATGCTGACGGCTATGCACAATCCTGCCCACAGCTGCGCCTGAACGTACCGCCTGCAGATATCACCAGCCAGCAACATGGCACGCCTTTTACCCAAAAAATCACACGACTTACACGTTCCCGCTCAACGGGAGTGCACTTATGACCGTTACAAAAGGAACAACTGACATGACCGACATTCTCAACCTTAACGATACCCTTCCGTTACAGACACAACCTGCCGATGCAGGCTCTGCGCCAGCACTGGTCGCCATACCCGTCCCGGACGAACACCGCGCAGGCTTCTGGCCGCAACACTTCGGCAACATACCGCAGTGGATAATCCTTGAACCGACAGCCTTCGCCTGGATGGACCGCTTCTGCACAGACTACCACGGCGGTATCTGGCAGTTTTACACGCTGAGCAACGGCGGTGCTTTTATGGCCCCGGAAGCGAATGAGGATACCGATGAAAAATGGACGCTGTTCAACAGCATGAACGGTAATGGTGGTGAACTCAGCGCTGAGGCCGCCGGAATAGCCGTCTGCCTGATGGCATACAGCCACCACGCCTGCCGTACCGAATGCGATGCCATGACGGAGCACTATTACCGCCTGCGGGACTACGCCCTCAGTCACGCGGAATGTAACGCCATTATGCACATCATCGACTGAGGTCAGACACAATGGAACAACAGCTACCACTGTTTGCCGCCGGCCTGCCGGCATCCGCACAGCAGACCATCCGGGAAGCCCTGACTCTACTGGAACGCCAGTTACGCGAACCCGGCGCGTCATTTACCTCCAGCCATGCCGTCCGCGACTGGCTGCGTCTGCAGCTTGCCACTCAGGAGCGCGAAGTGTTTATTGCGCTCTTTCTGGATAACCAGCATCGCCTGATAGCCCACAACACGCTCTTCACCGGCACTCTCAATCATACCGAAGTTCATCCACGGGAAGTGGTGAAAACCAGCCTGAAACACAATGCTGCTGCCGTCATTGTGGCCCACAACCATCCCTCCGGCCTCGCTGAACCCAGTCAGGCTGACAGACGTGTGACAGAACGTCTGAAACAGGCACTGGAACTGGTTGAGCTCCGTCTGCTGGACCATCTGGTGGTGGGCGGGATGGAGGTCGTCTCCTTTGCAGAAAGAGGCTGGATATGAAGCAGAGTATCAGTGGAAAAAGTCAGGGGAGTACAACAATGCTGCTGGACGTTATGGTTAACGATGTATCAGTAATACGTCTGGAAAACGGAGATGAAGCGCTGTATCTGTACGGTCAATGTCTGGTATGCAATGTCCGGGCCTCAGACGGGCAGTCGCTGGCCGACACAGGCAGACGGCTTGCCAGCATTCTGTCGCTGCCTTTTCAGTTGATATGCCTGCCGGTTCCTGAGGATGAGGCATGGTGCTGGAATGACATCGTCAGCGGCCCCTTTACTGCCTGACCGGGAGTGCCAGCACCATGAAAATCATCCCCAAATGTCAGGCAATGGCGATATACCACCAGCATCTGCCACTACGCCGGGCGCGAGGTGCAGGATATCAGCGGTGTACTGGCCGTCTTCGCTGAACGTCGTCAGGACCGTAACGGCCCGTATGTCGTATTACGCAATGTTACCCTGAATTAACCCAAATTTAAGGAGAGCTACATTGTCGAATAACACACGACCAGACAGCCACCATGTCGCTGAGCCCTGGTGGGGACTTAAACGTGATATTACCCCGTGCTTTGGAGCACGTCTGGTGCAGGAAGGCAACCGGCTGCATTATCTGGCCGACCGCGCCAGCATCACAGGAACCTTCAGCGAAGCAGATTTACGCCATCTCGACCAGGCGTTTCCGCTGCTGCTCAAACAGCTTGAACTGATGCTCACCAGCGGTGAGCTTAATCCCCGTCATCAGCACTGCGTCACGCTGTATGCAAAAGGGCTGACCTGTGAATTCGATACGCTGGGGTCGCATGGGTACGTGTACCTGGCGATTTATCCGACACCCGCAACAATCGCGTAAAACGTCTTACTCCTTATCCTTGTTTTTACCCATCAACAAAGAGATCCAGCTATGCAAACCCAACCACTACCCTTAACGCGGGAGGCTTCACCACGCCCGTCCCCCATTGAAATCTGGCAGACTCTGCTGACGCACCTGCTGGACCAGCACTATGGCCTCACGCTTAACGACACGCCGTTTGGCAACGATAGCGTGATTCAGGAGCACACTGACGCCGGTATCTCACTATGCGATGCGGTGAATTTTATCGTGGAGAAATACGATCTGATGCGCACCGATCGCCGAGGTTTCAGTACAGAAACACAGTCACCGCTTATCGGCAGTATCGATATTCTGCGGGCCAGGAAGGCGACCGGGCTGATGACCCGTAATAGCTACAGGGCAGTTACCGACATCACCACCGGTAAATACCGTGAGGTGCAGCAATGAAGTTATCCCTGACGGTGGAAGCCGACACCATCAACGTACTGGCCCTCAACATGGGCCGGATCGCCATAGATATTGACGGCATTGAGCTGGACGACCTGATCAATGTGGTCTGTGATAACGGGTATTCGCTTCGTATTGCTGATACTTCCGGAACGCTGACGGCTAAAATGCCTCTTCCCCGTTCTGTGAGTCTGCCGGGCCTGTGTTGCAGCACAGCGCATATCACCCGCAGGGATAACATTATCCTCGGTCAGGCCTCTCTTCAGCGCCATGAAGACTGTCACAACGCATGGATACACGATACCCATTACGGGTATCTGCTCCGGCTCAATGCCCGGCGGTACCCGGTGCTGGAATTGAAGCGTATGGGGTTATCCGCCGCCTGCCGCCGGTTAGTGGCCACGCTGATACAGCATTATGACATCAGCATTCTGCATCTGGATGCCGGTGGCGATCTCCTGCCAGGCTTTACCACCTTCGACTGGTAACACGCACTTTCCATAACAACGGGTCCCCCTATGCCGATATTAACCCCAGAAACCGCACTGGATATTCTGACTGACTGCAGGACAACATCGATTGCAGCAGCGGGATTATTTTCGACAACGACGAAGACAGGACGGATTCAGCAACGCTGCTACCCTGGACAGAACAGGCGCGAAAGGATGTTCTCTCTCTCCGTCATCTCCGGCTGCGGCATCAGGCCAGAACAGATTAGCCACATGACCATACCCATCACACACGTATTAGCGCCAGCCCTTACCGGCTGGCGCTTTGCTTTATATAAAGGAAAAATGATGTCAGAACTGACTCTCACCAAACCCGAAGTATTAACCGACCACACCGACGTGATTTGCTCCACCAGCATTGAGCGCGTCGTCACCGGACGCAACGCAGCGCTGGCGCAAATTGACACGCTGATACAGCAACTCGAGGATATCTCGACACTGACCCGCAGTATCGGTGGCGGTAAAGCGAATGAATGGGGAGTACGGCAATACCGCTACGACTGCTGGCTGATGGAGAAACCTGAAGCGGCGATGAAAGCCATTACCCGCAACATCGATCGCAGTATCTGGAAAGACCTGATGAATAAGTCTGGAATGCTGGCGCTCATGGACGCACAGGCCCGCGACGAGTGGTACAACAACCTGGAGAAAGACAATATTCCTGCTATCAGTGAAGAAAATATCCTGAGCACGTTTGAGCAACTGCATCAGAGCAAAGGTGAGGTGTTTGAGCGAGGCGTCATTAACGTCTTCAAAAGTTTAAGCTGGAACTATAAAACGAACTCACCCTGTCAGTTTGGCAGGAAAATCATCGTGACGGGACTGGTGAAATACGACCGGTGGGGATTTGGGCTGAACTGGGGATGGCAACGTGATCGTCTGGCGGATCTTGAACGCATGCTGATGATCCTGAACGGAAAGTCTGTTCCAGACAACCGTGCTGACGTTACCCGTCGACTGGGCGATCATATTCATGAGAACCGGCACAGTACAAGTTATGAGGATGAGATGTTTACAATCAAGTACTTTCAGAAGGGAACGGCCCACATCACGTTCAGACGGCCAGAACTGGTCGATAAGCTGAACGACATCATTGCCCGACACTATCGGGGAGCGCTGGCAGCGAGGTAATAGCTACTGAATCAAATGACAATTGTTGTTCTTGAGTAAACCCTCAACAATAACTATTATTAACTGATAGTAATTAAGCAGGAGAAATCATCATGCCGACCAGTGTCGCCCTTACCCCTCACTTTGAAGCGTTTATTCGTGAGCAGATAGAAAGTGGACGCTATAACAACACCAGTGAAGTTATCCGGGCAGGACTTCGAGCACTGGAAGAACGAGAGCAGCAAATGAAACTCGAATCACTCCAGGAAGCAATCATCGCAGGCATCAACAGCGGTGAAAGTAAAAGCGCTGAGGAAGTATTTGGTCGCCTGACTCACAAATACAAAATCATGGTCGCAGGTGCCCAGACAAAATGAAACTGGGTATCTCACCACTGGCAGAACTTGATCTTGAAACCATCGGTGACTGGATTGCTCAGGATAATCCTGTACGCGCACTCAGTTTCACCGAAGAACTGTATCAACAATGCCTGCTGATAGCAGAATCACCATCACTCTACAGAGAAAGGCCTGAACTGGGGATTGGAATCAGGGGATCCACTTATGGCCGTTACCTTCTTCTGTTCAGAGTATTGGACACGGAAGTTCGTATCGAACGTATCGTGCATGGGTCCCGTGATATTAACAATGTGCTCGCAGAACCAGGCGATCATCAGGTGTTGGATGACCTTTGATTTTGCTCTCGTCAGGGGCACCATCCACGGGTGAATCGGGAATCAGGTGTAGGAATCAAAGTAACGATTTTAGACCCAGTACCACTCATTTAGAAACGGACGTCAACTGACGTAAATATCTTTTTAAAATCAAAAAGTTACCAACCCTCACTTATCTACTGCTGTCCGTTAAAATCTACTGGCAGCGCGACCACCTGGCAGACCTTGAGCGCATGCTGATGCTTATCGATGGAAAACCTGTCCCCGACAACCGGGGCTGATGTCACCCGCAGGTTAGCTGACCATATCCATGAGAACAGGCACTGCAATAGCTACAAGGATGAGATGTTTACGATCAAATACTTTAAGAAAGGGGCTGCGCACATCACGTTCAAACGACCAGAGCTGGTTGATAAACTAAACGACATTATTGCAAAACACTCTCTAGGGGCGTTGCCCACTGAACACTGAGGAGCCTGATTATGGTATTTTTTATAAACGCTAATAGTACTCACTTCAATTCCGTAAAAAACCGGAAGGCTGTGCCAATAAATAGCATCCAGATGGACGTAAAAGTTCCTGTTCAACCGCCAAATCTGAATGGTCTATGCAATGGGGCCTTTTTAGGGGCCCACATAAAAAACAAATAAAATAAAAACATTAAAAATCAATAAATTAACCAAATTCAGCTACTCCCTGTACGGCAGTGAACTTACAAGAGTTAATCCGTGGTAATGGGATTTGGTTTCTAAGCTGCCTGTACGGCAGTGAACCAATACGCCATCTTCCCAAAACGCAATTACCCTTTCTAAGCTGCCTGTACGGCAGTGAACTTATTGATTCATCACTGAAAGTGGTTCTTGATTTTCTAAGCTGCCTGTACGGCAGTGAACAAGTTCCATGATTAACCTCTTAAGATAAAATATTTCTAAGCTGCCTGTACGGCAGTGAACGTGTATCACGTGCAGTGGCTGCGCCGATTACATTTCTAAGCTGCCTGTACGGCAGTGAACACAAAGTTAAACTTTCGAAGAAAGCATGATAATTTCTAAGCTGCCTGTACGGCAGTGAACAAGTCACAAGTGACCAGTCTTATGCGTACTGATTTCTAAGCTGCCTGTACGGCAGTGAACATAACAGGTATAGCACACAGCAAATCTGTAAATTTCTAAGCTGCCTGTACGGCAGTGAACCTTGTTGACATTACAGGGATTCTATACATTTATTTCTAAGCTGCCTGTACGGCAGTGAACACCCTCAATAAAACTTCCCAACTGACCTGCCTTTTCTAAGCTGCCTGTACGGCAGTGAACTGTTAGCATCGCACGTTAATATTCTGAATCACCAGATATTTTTCCATTAAATGACGATTTACCCCTCTTTTTCCCACCAAATAAACCAACCATAAAAATCAATCAGTTACAAAACAGCTCAAAAAAAGGGTATCAGGAGACCGTAAAGCCCAGCATCATTCCGGTATCTTCATGTTCCAGTAAATGGCAATGCGCCATATAAGCATGCGCCTTATCTGCCAGATGATTAAAACGTACTAAAATTTCACTGCGTCCCCCTTCCACATGCACGATATCTTTCCAGCCACTACGGTGCTGGGCAGGGGGTTTACCATTTTCAGACAGAATACGGAATTGTGTGCCATGAACATGGAAGGGGTGCATCATCATGTCGCCTTCTCCGGAGATGATCCATTTTTCCCACTCTCCCTGTTTTATTTCAAACATGGGTTTATCCATGTTAAATGCCACACCGTTGATCTTATTCCCCTGATGGAAATCATAACTATCTGAAGTTTGCTTCTGCTGCATATCTGCCATATCACCGTGCCCCATTCCAGACATTCCAGACATTCCAGACATTCCAGACATTCCAGACATTCCAGACATTCCAGAACCACTATGATCCATTCCCTGCATCTTATCGTGAGGTATTTCTGCTGATTTATCTGCTGGCATCTGACCAGCGCCATGAGCAGCCATACTCATTCCAGCCATTGCAGCGTGACCATATTTCGCCATCAGAGCCTGCATCCCGCGGTGATCCAGTACAGGATCCATCATCAGCTGCAAAGTTCGTGTTACTGAAACCTGGGAAGTAGACATAGCCGGGATTTCCACCAGTTTATCTGGCAGAGAACCACTGGCCATTACCCGCAGCGGAGTGATGGCCAGCACCGGTAATGGTTGATCAAACGGCTTCAGAGTCATTCCCATTTGCTGTACAGGGAGTGTTTGCAGATCAAACGCTTTACCATCAGAGGTATCAATCAGCACCTCAAACCGTTCACCCGGCATCATTGGCAGTTCGCTGAGTTTGATGGGTTCAGCCAGCAGGCCACCATCGCTGGCAATCACATACATGGGACGATGATCGCTGGTTGTCAGATGTAACATACGAGCGTTGCACCCGTTCAGTAAGCGCAACCGCAGCCAGCCACGCGGAACAGCCTGCTGGGGATAAATAGCGCCGTTGGTCAGCATGGTATCGCCAAACCAGCCTATCGCCGCGCTCATGATGTCCAGTTGGTAATCAATCTGGCTGCCATCAGCAGATAATCTTTTGTCCTGCAGGATCACCGGGATATCATCAATCCCCCACTGTTCAGGCAGTTGCAGTTTGCCACTTTCCGCATCATTAATTAGCACTAAGCCTGCCAGTCCCTGCGCAACCTGATAACCAGTACGTCCATGCTGATGAGGATGAAACCAGCAGGTTGCCGCAGGTTGATCAGGCGTAAAACTTACGCGGCGTTGCTGCCCGGGTTCAATGCGAGCTTGTGGTCCACCATCAACCTCCCCCGCAACTTCCAGCCCATGCCAGTGAACGGTGGTCGCTTCTGGCAAACGGTTCATGATCGCCATATGCACTTCTTTACCTCGATCCAAACGAACCGCCGGGCCAAGCAGGTTACCGTTGTATCCCCAGGTCGTCAGCGTTTTACCCAGCCAGTTCGTTTTCCCTTGTTGCACAACCAGCTTAATTTCACTGCGCGCATCAGGAACCAGCAGTGTGGGTACGGGCAATAAAGGACGTGATTCTGCAGCCATCAGAGAACGGCTCCATAATGGCAGAGCACTGGCGGCACCAAATGCAGCACTTAATTTCAAAAATTCACGACGTTGCATCATTCATTCCTTTTGCCAGATGTTGGTATTGTCGCCAGCATAAACCTTTCCCCAGAGGGAAGGTCAAGCCCAGTCACAAGCCAAAAATGGTTCACTGCGACCTTTATCGAGCAAAAGGGCTGGAACCAGGCCTGAACTATGCTAACGTCTGTTTATTGCCTACGAGTGAGAAAAAATATGAAGAAAAGCATCAAGGCTCTGTTGTTGTTGGGGCTTTTTAGCTTCTCCACCACCACTTTTGCATTGAACGAATCGGAAGCAGAAGATTTAGCCGATTTAACTGCGGTATTTGTTTATTTGAAAAATGATTGTGGTTATCAGGATATACCAGATGCACAAGTACGCCGTGCACTGATGTTCTATGCTCAACAAAACCATTGGGATTTAAGCAACTACAATAACTTCAATATGAAAGTACTCGGTGAGGATAGCTATCGTGATTTAAGTGGTATCGCTATTGCCAACGATACCAAGTGTAAGTCACTGGCTCGGGACTCTCTGAGCCTGCTTGCCTACGTCCGTTAAGCATCTGCTTTTGTCCCACCCAGTCTCCCTGGCCGTGTAATCACGGTCAAACTGACCATTATGAGGAGGAAACCCCCACCATGGCAGAGAAAGAAACATGGCATGAAACCCTGCATACCGGATTCGGGCAATATTTCACCGTTGATAAGGTTCTGTATCGCGAGCAGACCGAACATCAGGATCTGGTTATCTTTGAAAATGCAGCGCTCGGTCGGGTGATGGCACTGGACGGTGTGGTACAAACCACCGAACGAGATGAGTTCATCTATCACGAGATGATGACCCATGTCCCTTTGCTGGCTCATGGCACTGCGGAAAGTGTACTGATTATTGGCGGGGGTGATGGTGCAATGCTGCGTGAAGTCAGCCGTCATCAAAACATCAAAAAAATCACTATGGTTGAGATCGATGCAGGCGTGGTGACGTTCTGCAAACAGTATCTGCCAAACCATAATCAAGGCGCTTATGCGGATCCCCGCTTTACCCTGGTCATTGACGATGGGGTTAACTTCGTTCAGCAAACCCGCGAGAAATTTGACGTTATCATCTCTGACTGTACTGATCCTATTGGACCTGGCGAGAGTTTATTTACCTCTGATTTTTATGCCGGTTGCCATCGCTGCCTGAACGAGAATGGTATTTTTGTTGCCCAGAATGGCGTGTGTTTCCTGCAACAGGATGAAGCCGTTAACAGTCATCGTAAACTGAGCCATTACTTTGCCGATGTCAGCTTTTATCAGGCCGCAGTACCAACTTATTACGGTGGCATAATGACCTTTGCCTGGGCCAGTGATAATCCCGCCCTGCGTCAACTGGATATGGCCACCATCGCCTCACGCTTTACGCATTCCGGGTTGAATTGCCGTTACTATAACCCAGCCGTTCATGCAGGTAGCTTTGCTCTGCCGCAATATCTGCTAAATGCCCTGGCGAGCTAATCGGGCACCAGGAGGTGAGAAAATTGCACAAGCTTAAGCTACATGGCTTCAACAACCTGACGAAAAGCCTGAGTTTCTGTATCTACGATATCTGTTATGCCAATACGGAAGCGGAGCGTGATGGTTACATCGCCTATATTGATGAGCAATATAATGCCAACCGTCTTACAGAGATCCTTAGCGAAACCTGTGCAATTATTGGCGCAAATATCCTGAACATCGCCCGTCAGGACTATGAACCGCAGGGAGCCAGCGTCACTATTCTGGTAAGCGAAGAACCCATGGATCCCTGTGATATCGACACATCCGAGCATCCAGGTCCCCTGCCAAACTCCGTGGTTGCTCATCTGGACAAGAGCCATATCTGCGTACATACCTATCCGGAAAGCCATCCTGAAGGTGGTCTGTGTACTTTCCGCGCGGATATTGAAGTCTCAACCTGTGGTGTGATTTCGCCGCTCAAAGCGCTCAACTACCTGATCCACCAGCTGGAATCCGATATTGTCACTATTGATTATCGCGTTCGTGGCTTTACGCGAGATGTAAACGGGATAAAGCACTTTATCGATCATAAGATCAACTCGATTCAGAATTTTATGTCTGATGATATGAAAGGGATGTATGACATGATGGATGTGAATGTCTATCAGGAAAATATCTTTCATACCAAGATGTTGCTGAAAAATTTTGATCTCCGCCATTATCTGTTCAACACCCAGCCAGACGAGCTCTCCCCACAGGAGCATCAGCGGATCACTGATCTGCTGTGGAAAGAGATGCGTGAAATTTACTATGGCCGCAATATTCCAGCAGTGGGATAAAAAAACGCCTTAGCAACAGTAAGTTACCGTCGCTAAGGCGTTAGCAGCTATTGTGGCGACGTAATTTTAACGGCCCTGTAAAAACTCACGATACGCTGCAATCACCGCAAGAAAGTCCTCAACACCACAAAATGACAAACTTTCGTCATCGTAGTAGTTCATTCCCTCTTCCATCTCATCACCTTCAAAAGCGAGCTGATTGGCGCGGATCATTACCTCTTCTTCATCCAGCCACAGGGTATATTCACGTCCCACACGCTGCCACTGCCGCTCGCTGCCTTTCACTTCCGCCACGGCGGCTTCCACGTCATCCAGCAGCGCCAGATTTTTTTCGTCGACTTCATCGTTAAACCAGTGGCCGACGGCTTCATGCCCCATCGACATGCGCACTTTCACCGCTCCGGTGATATCGCGTAAAAATTCATATTCCATGGTGTTTTCCTCTCACCGACTGATCGCCTCTGCTAACCATCATTTTGCGCGTCTGTCGGGATAATACTGAGCATCAGCACGCATTATCGCAGCCTTGTGAGGGAAAAACAGCAATCTCGCATAAGAAGCGTTATGGGCAATAAAAAAGGGCTCCATAATCACTATGGAGCCCTTTCAGAGTGGGACACTTCAGAACTTAATCCAAAGATATCATCCCATCAGATGGCTGATGCTCTCAGACCGCAGTCTGGAAAATGACGCTATCTGCTTTCTCAGTGTACTGAGTCAGTTGATCAAAGTTCAGATAACGGTAAGTATCGTCCGCAGTCTTATCAACCTGAACCATAAACTGCTGGTACTCTTCCGGCGTAGGCAGTTTGCCCAGCAGCGAAGCTACGGCAGCCAGCTCAGCAGAAGCCAGGAACACATTCGCTCCTGTCCCCAGGCGGTTCGGGAAGTTACGTGTGGAGGTTGATACCACCGTTGCACCATCCTTAACACGTGCCTGGTTACCCATACACAGTGAACAGCCTGGAATTTCAATACGCGCGCCACTCTTACCGAATACGCCGTAGTAACCTTCTTCAGTCAGCTGTGCCGCATCCATCTTGGTTGGCGGAGCCACCCACAGACGGGTTGGCAGTTCGCCTTTATGTGCATCCAGCAGTTTACCTGCCGCACGGAAGTGACCAATGTTGGTCATGCAGGAACCGATAAACACTTCATCGATCTTCTCACCCTGCACATCAGACAGCAGACGAGCATCGTCTGGATCGTTTGGTGCACACAGGATTGGCTCTTTGATATCAGCCAGATCGATTTCGATCACTGCCGCATATTCTGCATCAGCATCTGCTTCCAGCAGTTGTGGATCAGCCAGCCATTTTTCCATGCCCTGAATACGACGCTCCAGAGTACGGCGATCGCCGTAACCTTCAGAGATCATCCATTTCAGCAGCACGATGTTGGAGTTCAGGTACTCAACAATTGGCTCTTTATCCAGTTTGATAGTACAACCCGCAGCAGAACGTTCAGCAGATGCATCGGTCAGTTCGAATGCCTGCTCAACTTTCAGTTTCGGCAGACCTTCGATTTCCAGCACGCGACCAGAGAAGATATTTTTCTTACCTTTCTTCTCAACAGTCAGCAGGCCTTGCTTGATGGCATACAACGGAATCGCATGCACCAGATCACGCAGGGTGATACCCGGCTGCATTTCGCCTTTGAAGCGAACCAGTACAGACTCTGGCATATCCAGTGGCATCACGCCGGTTGCCGCAGCAAACGCTACCAGACCAGAACCCGCCGGGAAGGAGATACCAATTGGGAAACGCGTATGGGAATCACCACCTGTACCCACGGTATCTGGCAGCAGCATACGGTTCAGCCAGCTGTGAATAACACCATCGCCTGGACGTAGTGATACACCGCCACGGTTCATAATAAAGTCAGGCAGAGTGTGGTGAGTCGTCACATCCACTGGCTTAGGATAAGCAGCGGTATGACAGAAAGACTGCATCACCAGATCAGAAGAGAAGCCCAGGCACGCCAGGTCTTTCAGTTCGTCACGGGTCATTGGGCCAGTGGTATCCTGGGAACCAACAGACGTCATTTTTGGTTCGCAGTACGCGCCTGGACGGATACCTTCCACGCCACAAGCACGACCCACCATTTTCTGCGCCAGTGAGAAACCACGAGAGGTAGCCGCAACATCTTTCGCCTTCACAAACACATCGCTGTGCGGCAGGCCAAGAGATTCACGCGCTTTTGTGGTCAGGCCACGGCCGATAATCAGTGGAATACGACCACCCGCACGCACTTCGTCCAGCAGAACTTCAGTTTTCAGTTCAAAGTCAGACAGCAGTTCGTCGGTTTCGTGGTTACGTACTTCGCCTTTATATGGATAGATGTCAATCACATCGCCCATGTTCAGACGCTCTACGTCCAGTTCGATTGGCAGCGCACCAGCATCTTCCATGGTGTTGAAGAAGATTGGCGCAATTTTACCGCCCAGGCACACACCGCCGCCTTTTTTGTTCGGCACGTAAGGGATATCGTCACCCATAAACCACAGCACTGAGTTAGTTGCTGATTTACGTGATGAACCGGTACCCACAACGTCACCCACATAGGTCAGTGGGAAACCTTTTTTCTGTAATGCTTCGATCTGTTTGATCGGACCAACATTGCCAGCATCGTCAGGGACGATACCGTCACGGGCATTTTTCAGCATCGCCAGTGCGTGCAGTGGAATATCCGGGCGGGACCAGGCATCCGGAGCCGGAGAAAGGTCATCGGTGTTGGTTTCGCCGGTCACTTTAAACACGGTGACAGTGAGTTTTTCAGCCAGTTTTGGACGCTTCAGGAACCACTCAGCATCAGCCCAGGACTGGATAATTTTTTTCGCATGTGCGTTACCTGCTTTCGCTTTTTCTTCAACATCGTAGAAGTTGTCGAACATCAGCAGGGTATGAGACAGCGCTTCAGCAGCAATCGGAGCCAGCTTTTCATCTTCCAGGGCTTCGATTAACGCATGAATATTGTAACCACCTTGCATGGTGCCAAGCAGTTCAATCGCTTTTTCAGGAGTTACCAGAGGGGAAGTTGCTTCGCCTTTCGCGACAGCAGCCAGGAAACCGGCTTTAACATAAGCCGCTTCATCTACACCTGGCGGGACTCGATTGATTAACAGGTCTAACAGGAATTCATCTTCACCCGCTGGAGGGGCTTTTAGCAGTTCAACCAGCGCGGCCATTTGGGAAGCATCTAACGGTTTAGGAACGATCCCCTGGGCAGCACGTTCGGCAACGTGCTTACGGTATTCTTCTAGCACGACGTTCTCCTCGCTCTCATTGTATGTGGCATCCCGGGTCACCTGTATCATCGCAATAAAGCGATCACCATCCATATGTTAGGGTAAAGCGCCCGGTTCCGCGTGGGGCAGCATAGCAGGATTTCGTGCTCATGTTAATGCGTTTACAAATAAGCAACATTATAAGTGAAATACATCAAAGCCCGATAAATCCTTGAAAACAGAACAGCACACTATATAAAAGGTTAATATTTATTACTTCTGCTGGTTATTAGCCGGTAAATCGACAGATCATCCAGATGCTGATCTTTCTCTCGTTTACGTTTGCACAAACAATTAGTCAACTTACTGCCTGGGTTGATAACCTCAGCTTTAATCATGCTTGTTTTATAAACAATCAACTCAAATTCTCCTGAGATCTGCTGGGAATAGTTGCATTATCAATAGAATAAGAGAGCTATTCGTTGATACCTAAAATATCTCATCATTATACTTGTCGTATAAAAAACACCATTATGTAAACCAGAGTGATTTAAAAACACATACCATGACGAAAAATGTATTTATCAGAGCGATGGTCCGTGAGTTCGGTAATATCCGTGATGTCCTGCGGCTGGAATCAGGTGAGGCAATCACACTGGCATCCGGACAAGTGCGGGTAAAGATGAAATGGGCCACGATTAATCCCTCTGATCTGATTACGATTGCAGGAACCTATCGTTCACGGATTGCACTGCCATTTGTACCTGGATTTGAAGGGATGGGACAGATTATCCAAAGTGATGATCCCTCTCTGGTTATCGGGCAACGCGTCTTACCCGTCGGCAGCATGGGAGCCTGGCAAACATATAAGGACAGTGACGCCAAATGGTGTTTCACCCTGCCTGACTCTGTTAGCGATAAGCAAGCAGCGACCAGCTACGTTAACCCGATGACTGCCCTGCTGATGCTGACCGAAGAACTGAATGTTGTTCCCGGAGACCGCCTGATAATTAACGCGGCGAATTCGGCAATCGGTAAAATGCTGCTGCGTATTGCTCACCACCTTGGGTTACAGCCGATTGCTATTGTGCGTAAAGCAGAAAACATCGGGCAGCTTCGCGAATATACCCACGGACTTGTTCTTAACAGCAATAGTCCGGACTACCCACAAACACTGGCGGCACTACAACGTAGCGGAAATGTGGTCGCTATTCTGGATTGTGTCGGAGGAGAAGAGTCGCTGATGCTGGCGCAAGCATTAATGCCCGGTGGGCAGTTCATCCATTACGGTCTGCTTTCCGGTCAACCGATTCCTGCGACTTTCTGGCGCAGCAGACCGGATATTCGTTTCTCCCACTTCCATCTGCGTTTGTGGGTGCATAACCACGAGAAAACCCGGGTACAGCGCCGCATTAATGAAGTCATGACGCTGATCCGTGATGGTGTGATTACCACCGATGTGGCCGCCGAGTTTGCACTGGCTGATATTCATCAGGCTGTTGATGCGGTTCTTTCCGGGCAACTGAAAGGTAAGGTGCTAATAAAACTGTAGTGTTTTACCCCAGAGTCGGCCAGGCTCGCCGCACAGCCCTGATAATCAGCGCAGCCAGTACAGCCTTAATCAGATCTCCGGGTATAAACCCCAGCGCACCAACGGCTGCCTGCTTCAGCGTGATGCCTGCAACAGCTGCTGCCCACGGGATGCCACAGCTATACACAACAACAACGCTTCCCAGAGCAATAAACAGCATTTCTTTCGCCAGTGTGAGTGAATGCAGGTTACGCTGGTACAGGAAACCAATCACCAGCGCAGCCAGTGGCCAGGCAAGCACAAATCCACCACCAGGCCCCAGGTAGATCCCCACGCCGCCCCGCCCTCCAGCCAGCAGGGGTAATCCCACAAAGACCAGCACATCAAATAACACCAGCGCCAGCGCACCACGTCTGGAACCCGCAATCGCGCCTGCCAGTATAAAACCCAATGTTTGGGCCGTAATCGGTACGGCGATCACTGGCAGAGTAAAAGGTGGGAATAAGCCCAGCGCCGCGTTAATCGCAGCAAACAGCGCAATATAAACAATATCCTTGCTGGACATTGCACCGCGTTCACGTTTTCCTGCCACGCTCTCTAAACGTGACAACCGGGGATCGTAAGCCCGGGCTTCCAGCGCGGCGGCAATGTCATCCGCCATTTTCAGGGTGCGAACAACCACCGGAATCGCCACAGCCAGCATACTATGATCAAGGCCACGTGCTTTTTGCGCTTCACGGACTTCCGCTGTAATCGTCGCCAGTACCGGAATAAAACGTAGTGTCAGCGATAATGCCAGGCTGACTTTCGCCGGATTAATATGCAAAAAACGCAGCCAGGACAATCCTTTTTCCAGCGTATCGACCATATCGGAAGTACGTGTGGTCAGCGTAACCAGCGCGGCCAGCAGCAGCAAGGCCACCAGGCGGGCAATCACTATCACACCAGCAAGCCAGCCCGATACCCACCACTGCACCACAAACAGCAGCAACAGTATCCACAACAGCGGCTTCAGCTGCAGCAGCATAATGCGTGGATGGATATGGGCCAGAGAATATAGCAAAGCGACCATGATTAATGCGGTTAACACAATCGTCAGTTGCGGGAAGATAAATAACAGCGTCCCCGCCACTGCCAGAGTCAGAATTTTTACCCCCGGAGGTAACCGGTGGATCAGCGAGTTGCCCGGTATGTAATCACTTAAGATCATGACATCATCCTGACATACTCTTTTAATGCCACAGCGGGTACGTCATCCACGATGATCTGACCACGCTCAAATACCAGCACGCGATCAAAGTCCTGTAAAAACTCCAGATCGTGCGATACCACAATTGCAGTCTGATCCAGCTCCGCAATCGCACTGGCAATACGCCGTTTATTGCGCAGATCCAGTAAGGTCGTCGGTTCGTCAAAAACGATATATTCCGGCTCCATCACCAGCACACCAGAGATCGCCAGTAACTGTTTCTGACCGCCACTCAACAAATGCGCCGGATGCTGCCGAAATTCCAGCATATCGTAACGCACCAGTGCCGCATCAGTACGTTCACGGATCGTGGCTTTATCCAGCCCAAGGTTTTTCATCCCGAAGGCCAGATCTTCCTCCACAACCGGAAAGACAATCTGGTTGTCTGGATTCTGGAAAACAAAACCCACTTTACGCCGGACTTCCTTGCCATGCTGGCGGGTATTCAGCCCATCAACCAGTACATCCCCCTGACTGGGTAGCAGCAATCCATTCAACAGACGGACAAATGTACTCTTGCCACAGCCGTTGCTGCCGACAATTCCAATACGCTTTTCCGCTATTTGTATCGTGATCTTATCCAGTACCTGACGCTCGCCGTAAGCGTGTGATACTTCTTTCAGTTCAAGCATTGAAATCCCCCGATTCAGGACTGCTGATATCTGGTGGGCAAAGATACGTGACTTACAGTAAGAATAAAAATAGTTTTTAGTTTACATATGGTTAATTAATAACCTGAAAGTGTCATTGTACTGAGTGCTGAGTGCTGAGTGCTGAGTGCTGAGTGCTGAGTGCTGAGTGCTGAGTGCTGAGTGCTGAGTGCTGAGCATATCCCCGGGACTGGACATCCACAACACCGAATACAGAGAGAAAACAAGATAAGAAGAAAGCAAAACGGCCCCTTACGGAGCCGTTTGATTAACCGCTAAAGCGATGAATTACTTCTTCTTCGCTTTCGGGTTTGGCAGGTCAGTAATGCTACCTTCAAAGATCTCAGCAGCCAGACCCACTGACTCATGCAGAGTCGGGTGAGCATGGATAGTCAGTGCCAGATCTTCCGCGTCACAACCCATTTCGATTGCCAGACCGATTTCACCCAGCAGCTCGCCGCCGTTAGTTCCCACAATCGCACCACCAATCACACGGTGAGTGTTTTTGTCGAAGATCAGTTTGGTCATACCGTCTGCACAATCAGAAGCGATAGCACGGCCAGAAGCTGCCCATGGGAAGGTAGCGGTTTCATAGCTGATGCCTTTCTCTTTCGCTTCTTTCTCTGTCAGACCAACCCAGGCAACTTCCGGCTCAGTGTAAGCGATAGATGGGATCACTTTCGGATCGAAGTAGTGTTTCTTACCAGAAATCACTTCTGCTGCTACGTGACCTTCATGCACACCTTTGTGTGCCAGCATTGGCTGACCCACGATATCGCCGATAGCGAAGATGTGTGGCACGTTGGTACGCATTTGCTTGTCAACACGGATAAAGCCACGTTCATCAACTTCCACGCCCGCTTTACCTGCATCCAGGTTTTTACCGTTTGGCACACGACCAATAGCAACCAGTACCGCGTCGTAACGCTGTGGTTCTGCTGGTGCATTCTTGCCTTCCATTGTTACGTAGATACCGTCTTTTTTCGCTTCAACGGCAGTCACTTTGGTTTCCAGCATCAGGTTGAACTGCTTAGCAATACGTTTGGTGAAGACTTTCACCACGTCTTTATCAGCAGCCGGAATAACCTGATCAAACATCTCTACTACATCAATCTGTGAACCCAGGGCATGATACACCGTACCCATTTCCAGACCGATGATACCGCCACCCATAACCAGCATACGCTCAGGAACAGATCTCAGTTCCAGCGCAGCAGTAGAGTCCCAGACTCGTGGATCTTCGTGTGGGATAAATGGCAGCTGAATTGGACGGGAACCTGCAGCGATAATGGCATTATCAAAAGTGATAGTTGTCGGGCCGTTTTCGCCTTCTACTACCAGGGTGTTAGCACCAGTAAATTTACCCAGGCCATTAACCACTTTCACTTTGCGGCCTTTCGCCATACCGGCCAGGCCACCAGTCAGTTGACCGATGACTTTCTCTTTCCAGCCACGAATTTTTTCGATGTCAGTTTGCGGCTTACCAAATACTACACCGTGAGCTTCCAGCGATTTTGCTTCTTCAATCACTTTAGCCACGTGCAGCAGGGCTTTAGAAGGGATACAGCCAACATTCAGGCAAACACCACCCAGGGTACTATAACGTTCAACGATTACGGTCTCCAGACCTAAATCCGCTGCACGGAAAGCTGCAGAATAACCTGCGGGACCTGCCCCAAGTACCACGACCTGAGTTTTAATTTCTGTACTCATCATGACCTCTTAATTGATATACCGGCGGTCAGACTGCTATTGATTTCAACGTCCTTTATCCACCGGGACGCGTTCACCGCAAGAGTTTACAGAATTGTTAATAAACTGCAAACAACGGTGCCACGAATACCTACAACACTTATAACAAGGCCGGCTTACGCCGGCCTTGAGTACTGTTACATCACCAGACGGCGAATATCAGACAACATATTGTTGATAATAGTGATAAAGCGCGCACCATCTGCACCGTCGATTACACGGTGGTCGAAGGAGAGCGAAATCGGCATTATCAGACGCGGTGCGAACTCTTTACCGTTCCACACTGGTTCCATCGCAGACTTGGAAACACCCAGGATAGCGACTTCCGGTGCGTTAACAATCGGTGCAAAGTGAGTTGTCCCCAGGCCACCAATGCTGGAGATGGTGAAACAACCACCCTGCATTTCACCAGCAGTCAGTTTGCCATCACGCGCTTTTTTGGAGATAGTCATCAGCTCACGTGACAGTTCAGTGATGCCTTTCTTATTAACATCCTTGAACACTGGAACCACCAGACCGTTTGGCGTATCAACCGCCACACCGATGTTGATGTATTTTTTCAGTGTCAGGCGCTGACCATCTTCAGACAGTGAACTGTTGAAGCGAGGCATCTGTTCCAGAGCAGCAGCGACCGCTTTCATGATGAACACAACCGGCGTGAATTTCACATCCAGTTTGCGTTTCTCAGCTTCTGCATTCTGCTGCTTACGGAAGGCTTCCAGATCGGTGATATCTGTTTTATCGAAGTGTGTAACGTGCGGGATCATTACCCAGTTACGGCTCAGGTTAGCACCAGAGATTTTCTGGATGCGGCCCAGTTCCACCTCTTCCACTTCACCGAACTTGCTGAAGTCCACTTTCGGCCATGGCAGCATACCAGGCAGACCGCCACCCGTAGCGGCTGGCGCTTCCGCACGTTTAACCGCATCTTTAACGTAAGTCTGAACGTCTTCTTTCAGAATACGTCCTTTACGGCCTGTACCTTTGACTTTAGCCAGATTAACACCGAACTCACGAGCCAGACGACGGATAACCGGCGTTGCATGAACGTAAGCATCGTTTTCAGCAAAGTCATCTTTGGTCGCTTTCGCTGCAACAGGTGCTGGTGCTGCCGCTGGTGCAGGTGCTGCCGCTTCCTGTTTAGCCGGAGCTGGAGCCGCAGCAGGTGCTGCGCCTTCCACTTCGAAGACCATGATCAGGGAGCCGGTAGACACTTTATCGCCCGTCGCCACTTTGATCTCTTTCACAGTACCCGCGAATGGTGCTGGGACTTCCATTGAAGCTTTATCGCCTTCAACGGTAATCAGCGACTGTTCAGCAGCCACTTTATCGCCCACTTTCACCATCACTTCGGTCACTTCAACTTCATCACCGCCAATGTCAGGTACGTGAACGTCTTTGCTACCTGTTGCTGCTGCAGGTGCAGCAGTTGGCGCTGGCGCGGCGGCCGCTGGTGCAGCACCAGAAGCAGCTGTCGCAAATACCATGATCAGGGAACCGGTAGAGACTTTGTCACCCGTCGCAATTTTGATCTCTTTAACAACGCCCGCGAATGGTGCAGGCACTTCCATTGAAGCTTTATCACCTTCAACGGTCAGCAGAGACTGTTCAGCCTCAACGCTGTCGCCCACGTTAACCATGATTTCCGTGACTTCAACTTCATCGCCACCGATATCCGGTACATTCACTTCCTGCAGAGCGCTTGCTGCTGCAGGAGCGGGAGCTGCTGCTTTCTTCTCTTCTGCCGGAGCAGATGGCGCTGCTGCGCCGCCTGCTGCTTCGAAGATCATGATCAGTTTGCCCGTTTCGACTTTATCGCCCGTGGCAACTTTGATCTCTTTTACCACACCCGCTTGCGGAGAAGGGACTTCCATAGAAGCCTTATCACCCTCAACCACGATCAGCGACTGTTCAGCTTCAACAGAGTCACCCACCTTTACCAGGATTTCGGTGACTTCAACTTCATCCGCGCCAATATCCGGCACATTGATTTCGATAGCCATTGTCTCTATTACCTCTTATGCCAGACGCGGGTTAACTTTATCGGCATCGATATTAAACTTAACGATAGCATCAGCTACCACTTGTTTATCGATTTCACCACGTTTAGCCAGTTCGCCCAGTGCAGCAACCACAACGTAAGATGCATCCACTTCGAAGTGGTGACGCAGGTTCTCACGGCTGTCAGAACGACCGAAACCATCAGTACCCAGTACGCGGTAATCGCTGGCAGGAACATAGGTACGAACCTGTTCTGCAAACAGTTTCATGTAGTCGGTAGAAGCCACCGCAGGAGCGTCGTTCATGATCTGCGCGATGTATGGTACGCGTGGCTCAGAAGTTGGGTGCAGCATGTTCCAGCGCTCACAATCCTGGCCATCACGCGCCAGTTCAGTGAAGGAGGTTACGCTGTACACATCAGAACCGATACCGTAGTCGTTCGCCAGGATCTGAGCCGCTTCGCGTACGTGACGCAGAATAGAGCCTGAACCCAGCAACTGAACTTTACCTTTGCTACCTGCAACCGTATCCAGCTTGTAGATACCTTTACGGATGCCTTCTTCGGCACCTGCTGGCATCGCTGGCATGTGGTAGTTTTCGTTCAGCGTGGTGATGTAGTAGTAAACGTTCTCTTGTGCTTCACCGTACATGCGAACCAGACCGTCATGCATAATTACGGCCACTTCATAAGCATAAGCAGGATCGTAAGAGATACAGTTAGGAATAGTCAGCGACTGAATGTGGCTGTGACCATCTTCGTGCTGCAGACCTTCGCCGTTCAGCGTTGTACGACCAGAAGTACCACCAACCAGGAAGCCACGCGCCTGCTGATCACCTGCTGCCCAGCACAGATCACCGATACGCTGGAAACCGAACATGGAGTAGTAGATATAGAACGGAATCATTGGCAGGTTGTTGGTGCTGTAAGACGTTGCTGCTGCCAGCCAGGATGCGCCTGCACCCAGTTCGTTGATCCCTTCCTGCAGGATCTGACCTTTTTCGTCTTCTTTATAGTAAGCAACCTGCTCACGGTCCTGTGGAGTGTACTGCTGACCGTTCGGGCTGTAGATACCGATCTGACGGAACAGACCTTCCATACCGAAAGTACGCGCTTCATCCGCCAGAATTGGCACCAGACGATCTTTGATCGACTTGTTCTTCAGCATCACGTTCAGGGCACGCACAAACGCGATAGTGGTAGAGATCTCTTTGTTCTGCTCTTCCAGCAGCGCACTGAACTCTTCCAGCGTTGGCATTTCCAACTTCTCAGAGAAAGTCGACTGACGCGTTGGCAGGTAACCACCTAATTTTTCACGCTGACCGTGCAGGTAGTTATATTCTTCAGAACCTTTCTCGAAGGTAACGTATGGCAGTTTTTCGATGTTGGCATCGTCAACCGGCACATTGAAACGATCACGGATATGGCGCACGCCATCCATGTTCATTTTCTTCACCTGGTGAGCAATGTTTTTACCTTCAGCAGTGTCACCCATGCCGTAACCTTTAATGGTATGAGCAAGGATTACGCTTGGTTTGCCGGTAGTGTCCTGCGCTTTTTTCAGTGCAGCGTAGATTTTCTTCGGATCGTGGCCACCACGGTTCAGTGCGAAAATCTCTTCGTCTGACCAGTCTTTCACCAGTGCAGCGGTTTCCGGGTATTTACCGAAGAAGTGCTCGCGAACATAAGCACCATCTTTGGATTTAAAGGTCTGATAGTCACCGTCAACGGTTTCATTCATCAGTTGGATCAGTTTACCGCTGGTATCGTTACGCAGCAGCTCATCCCAACGACCACCCCAGATCACTTTGATCACGTTCCAGCCAGCACCATTAAAGATACCTTCCAGCTCGTTGATGATCTTACCGTTACCGGTTACCGGACCATCCAGGCGCTGCAGGTTACAGTTGATGATGAAGACCAGGTTATCCAGTTTTTCACGGGTAGCGATAGTGATCGCACCTTTAGATTCTGGCTCATCCATCTCACCGTCGCCCAGGAAGGCGTAAACGGTTTGCTGAGTGGTATCTTTCAGACCACGGTGGTTCAGATATTTCAGGAATTTAGCCTGATAGATCGCACCCAATGGACCCAGCCCCATAGATACGGTCGGGAACTGCCAGAAATCAGGCATCAGTTTAGGGTGTGGGTAAGAAGACAGACCGTTACCATGCACTTCCTGACGGAAGTTGTTCATCTGCTCTTCAGTCAGACGACCTTCCAGGAAAGCACGTGCATACACGCCTGGAGAAATATGGCCCTGGAAGTAAACCAGGTCGCCGCCGTCTTTTTCAGTGCGCGCACGGAAGAAGTGGTTAAAGCACACTTCATAAATGGTAGCAGAAGACTGGAAGGAGGACATGTGGCCACCCAGCTCCAGATCTTTCTTCGATGCACGCAGAACGGTCATGATGGCGTTCCAGCGAATAGCAGAACGAATGCGACGTTCTAAAGTTGTGTTGCCAGGGTATGCCGGCTCATCTTCAACAGCAATAGAGTTGATGTAGTTGCTGGTGCCCGCACCGGCCGCCACGTTAACGCCGCCTTTGCGTGCTTCATTCAGTACCTGGTCGATCAGGTACTGTGCACGCTCAACACCTTCTTCACGGATGACCGATTCGATCGCCTGTAGCCAGTCGCGAGTTTCGATCGGATCCACGTCATTGTTTAAACGTTCTGACATGGGGGTATTCCTTATCTGTGTCTAATACGTTGAATGGTCTGGAGCCTGTCTTTTTGCACTCTGTAACCCCCAGAATGCAAAAAGACAGGCTCGCCGTTTATACCCTTCATCCCTGGTGCTGGCGCTTTATTAGCCGTGACGCCAGTTGTGGCGGGTATATGCCGCGTTATATTTACGCGTTATTCCGAGTCATTCCTTACGTTGCTGCAAACGTCGCAGGGAGCGTTCTCTACGGCTTTGCTCCCGGCTGCGATCCAGCAATATTTCCTCAATAAACGCCAGATGGCGGTGTGAGGCTTCGCGGGCCAATTCGGGTTCGCGGGCCACAATCGCCTGAAAAATACTGGCGCGATGTTCACTCACTTTTGCCAACATCTCCCGGCGTGAGTAAAGCAACTCAAAATTCTGTCTTACGTTCTGTTCCAGCATTGGCCCCATACTGCGCAATAAATGCAGCAGCACCACATTATGCGCGGCTTCTGTGACAGCAATCTGATATTGCATAACCGCATCGGCTTCAGCATCCAGATCACCGTTGTCCTGCGCAGTCTGAATTTGCACATGGCAATGCTGAATACGTGCAATATCGTCATCAGTACCACGCAATGCGGCATAATAGGCAGCGATCCCTTCCAGGGCATGACGCGTTTCCAGCAGGTCGAACTGAGATTCAGGATGGCCGGCAAGAAGTTCAATAAGCGGATCGCTCAGGCTTTGCCATAACGTTTTCTGGACAAAAGTGCCTCCGCCCTGACGGCGGAATAACAGACCTTTTGCTTCCAGACGCTGGATAGCTTCTCGCAAAGAAGGACGGGAAACATCAAATTGCACCGCCAGTTCACGCTCTGGCAGCAATTTTTCTCCGGGACGCAGCGTCCCTTCCATAATCAGGGATTCGAGCTGCTGCTCAATGGCATCAGAGATTTTCGGTTGGCGAATCTTGCTGTAAGCCATTATCCCTTCTTCTACGATTTGCCGATGTTAATTGGTAATACCAATTACAAAAAGGTGCGCGTAAAGTAACAAAGTATTCACCTGATGTCTATATGGCATCCTGCCAAAGCGTATGGAACATAATCCAGATCAAACATCACATCAGCAGACCAAAAAAGCACCGGTAAAAATGAGACATCACGCTGATTTTTTAGTCATTTCTACGTCAATCACATAGAAATCGAGTGCAAATACTTGGGCGTATCACTATTCTCTTGCCAGAGCTATATTCCGGCTCATATTGACTCACATTAAATCGTAAAGTTTTCGATACAGCAGGAATGACAGGACCAGCTGGAAAAACGAAAAATAATAAAACATCACGAGGTTATACATGGGACAACCACAGGGCGAAACTTTGCATCGTGGCCTGAAAAACCGCCATATCCAGTTGATCGCATTGGGTGGGGCCGTTGGTACAGGCCTGTTTTTGGGTAGTGCATCTGTCATTAAATCTGCCGGGCCAGGCGTTATTCTGGGCTACGCCATCGCCGGGTTTATTGCCTTTTTAATTATGCGCCAGTTAGGCGAGATGGTTGTAGAAGAACCGGTCGCCGGTTCATTCAGCCACTTCGCCTATAAATACTGGGGTAACTTTGCGGGTTTCGCCTCTGGCTGGAACTACTGGGTGCTCTATGTTCTGGTCGCAATGGCGGAGCTGACCGCTGTTGGGAAATATATCCAGTTCTGGTATCCGGAGATCCCAACCTGGGCCTCTGCCGCCGCCTTTTTTGTGCTGATCAACGCCATCAACCTGACCAACGTAAAAGTATTCGGTGAAATGGAGTTCTGGTTTGCCATCATTAAAGTGGTTGCAGTCATCGCGATGATCCTGTTCGGCGGCTGGTTATTGTTCAGCGGCAATGGTGGCCCGCAAGCGACAGTACATAACCTCTGGGAACAAGGGGGCTTCCTGCCAAATGGTTTCAGCGGATTAGTCATGATGATGGCGATTATTATGTTCTCGTTCGGTGGCCTGGAACTGGTGGGCATCACCGCAGCGGAAGCCGATAATCCTGAAGTCAGTATCCCAAAAGCAACCAACCAGGTCCTGTGGCGTATTCTGATTTTCTATATCGGTTCACTGGCCGTATTACTGTCATTACTGCCGTGGATGAAAGTGACTGAAGATACCAGCCCGTTCGTGCTGATTTTCCATGAACTGGGTGACACGCTGGTCGCAAATGCGCTGAACGTCGTGATCCTGACGGCAGCGTTGTCGGTTTATAACAGCTGTGTGTACTGCAACAGCCGTATGCTGTTTGGTTTGGCAAAACAGGGGAATGCCCCGAAAGCCTTGCTGAACGTTGACCGCCGTGGCGTACCCGTGATTTCTATTGTTTTCTCTGCGATAGCAACCGCACTTTGCGTGCTGCTGAACTACACCATGCCGGGTGAAGCCTTTGGTCTGCTGATGTCACTGGTTGTGTCAGCACTGGTCATTAACTGGGCAATGATTAGCCTGGCGCATATGAAATTCCGCCGTAAGAAAGATCAACAAGGTGTTAAAACTCGCTTCCCAGCCCTGATTTATCCATTGGGTAACTGGATTTGCCTGCTGTTCCTGGCGGGAATTCTGGTACTGATGGCGATCACTCCAGGCATGGCCATTTCCGTCTGGTTGATCCCAGTGTGGATTTTGATTCTGGCTGTCGGTTACTGGCTGAAGAATCGCTCACAAAACGCCGGATAACGCTCTCACTGACAGGCATTCTGCAGAATGCCTGTCAGCTTTCTTCCCTTAGCGCATAAAACAACGTCCCTTCTGCCTTTGGCTTCCCTGTCTTAAAGCAGCGTACCGTAAATCGTTAACAACGCGACGATGACAACCAATACCAGCGATACCTTCTTTGCCAGTGATACTGCAAGCTTTGGCGATTCCACCTTATCAAGGTGAGGATCACGTTCCAGAGAGAACTGTGCCAGCCGGGTCAAAACCTGATACTGCGGAGTATGGCGATCAGCCAGTGAGACAAACCATGCCGGTAATGCGCGCTCACCGTGACCCAGCAATGCATACGCAGCCCCTACCAGCCGAACCGGAACCCAATCGATACAATGCAGAATGGCATCAACACCGGATTGCGCCCGCATAAGAGGATTACGTTGCCGCGCCAGCCACCCCTGCCAGGCCCGCAAAAAGGCGTATCCCACCAGCAGTACGGGCCCCCAGGGACCACCGACAATAAACCAGAATAACGGGGCAAGATAAAAGCGATAGTTAATCCACAGCAGCGCATTCTGTAATACACAAAGAAACTCACGTTCACTGCATTTATCAGGCACACCGTGAAGTAACGTTAGTTCCTCCGCCATCGCATCATGTGCATGGCTATCATTATGACTGGCTGCCCGCAGATAAGCGTGGTAGTGCAAACGCACTGAACCGGCACCGATACACAACAAACCAAGAAGGATCCATAGCACCAGTTGCGGTACGCCAAACCACCACCCTTTCAGAGACACTATCAGCAAAGCTGTCACCGCCATGGCCAGCGCGGTCATCAACAAGGTGCGCAGCAACGAAACATGGCGTAAACGACGGAACAGCGACATCAGATGATGGTCAAGTTGCCAGTGTTCACCCATCTTAAACAGGCGTTCCCAACCCAAAACCAGTAACAGGCTAAATAATGTCATTCCTTAACTCCCATCACGCTGACTGGATAACGCTGTACGAAATCTTGCCCAGTCAAATGCCGGACCAGGATCAGTTTTACGCTGTGGAGCAATATCACTGTGCCCGGTAATGTTATGGGCAATTTCCGGATAATGTGCAATCAGCAACTCAGTGACCCTTTGCAAAGCCTGATATTGCGCATCGGTATAGGGCAAAGTGTCTGTGCCCTCCAGCTCAATACCAATGGAAAAATCATTACAGGCATCGCGTCCCTGATACTGTGATACACCCGCGTGCCAGGCCCGCAGATGGAAGGGGACATATTGCACAATCTCACCGTCCCGGCGAATCAGGCAGTGAGCCGCGACTTGTAAATGGCTGATATCAGAAAAATAAGGATGAGCAGCAGGATCCAACCGACCCGTAAACAGATCATCAATCCATGGACCACCAAACTCTCCAGGTGGCAGACTGATATTGTGCACCACTAACAATGAAGGCACTTCGTCATTCGGTCGCTGGTTAAAATGTGGTGAGGGAACCTTTCTGGCTTCGGTTATCCACCCTTGTTGCAACTGCATTCCTTTCTCCCCCTGTGATGAAAAAGACCTTCAGATTAACATGATTTAACCTGTATCAACGTTTCCTTTCACACCGCCCACAATACAGAGCACTGCCGTATTGGATATTCGTCACTTGCCATACCACAGATATCGAAAAATGTCGGGTTACGTGATCGCCAGGTGGCTGACAAACGAGGGAAAAACGCGCTAGCATGAAGTCATTCTGTTACCCGACTTTTCGGAGTTAAATCATGACATCCCGCCGTTACAATCCAGATCACCGCCGTACTGAATTAATGGGACGCATCGAGGATGATATTCCTCCTGCCGTCTCCCTGGCCCTGCGTGAAGATCTGGGAGGCATTGTCGATCCTGGGAAAGATATTACTGCCAGTTTGCTGCCAGAAGAAACTGCGGCACATGCTGTCGTTATCACCCGTGAACCGGGCATTTTCTGTGGCAGACGCTGGGTTGAAGAAGTCTTTATCCAACTGGGAAATAAAACACACATTACCTGGCATGTAGCCGATGGCGAGCGTGTCACCGCTAATCAGCCATTGTTTGAAATTACTGGCCCGGCGTCGTTAATTCTGACAGCAGAGCGCACCGCCCTGAATTTTGTACAGACACTATCTGGCGTAGCCACTGCCGTTAACCATTATGTTACGTTGCTGGAAGGCACACGGACTCAACTGCTGGATACACGCAAAACACTGCCAGGACTGCGTACTGCGCTGAAATATGCCGTACTGTGTGGTGGTGGGGCTAACCACCGACTCGGCCTGTCAGATGCTTTTCTGATTAAAGAAAACCATATTATTGCCTGTGGCTCTATCACCAAAGCAGTGGAAAAAGCCTTCTGGCTACACCCGGATGTTCCGGTTGAAGTGGAAGTGGAATCGCTCGACGAGCTGAAACAGGCACTGGAGGCTGGCGCTGACATTATCATGCTGGATAATTTTAGTGTTGAGCAAATGCGAGAGGCCGTTGCCCTGAGCAATAACCGTTCACTGCTGGAAGTCTCCGGTAATGTCACTGATGAAACACTGCGGACGTTTGCAGAAACGGGCGTTGACTATATTTCCGTTGGCGCACTGACCAAGCATGTTCGGGCGCTCGACCTGTCGATGCGTTTCCGCTAACCATTGGTAGTCCGAATGAAAAAAATCAACAGCCTCACGGTGAGCATCGCCCTCCTCTGCTGGCATTCTGCTTCATATGCTGCTGGATTTGATTGCACAAAAGCCAGCAGTTACGTTGAAAAAACCATCTGTTCCACCCCGGAGCTCTCATCCCTGGATGATCAGGTCAGCGCGCTGTATCGTCAGGCAATTCAGACGCATCCAGCAGATTTATCCTCTATCAGAAAAGCACAACTCAGCTGGCTGAAAGAGGTCCGGAATGCATCGACCTCAGCAGAAGCACTGCAACATGCCTATACCAGCCGCATTGCTGCTCTTAACGCCTTGTTAAACGGCAGTTCTGCGCCAGTCACAACAACGCAGCAATCACAACCAGCTATTCAACCTGTGCAACCTGTGCAACCTGTGCAACCTGTGCAACAGCAAACCGCATCAGGGCCATCAGCGCAAGCCCAGCTAAACGATACTGCAACATCTCAGGCAGACAGATATTGCCAGGCAATGATTAACTACAGTAAAGATGCAGAAGCACGCTATATCACCAACCATCAAACCCAGCCACGCCGACTACGTGTAACAGATAACGGTAATGCCTTCGTTATCCACTTTGATCACTATTATGGCCTGGGCGATATGAACAGTGGGCTGCTCACTACGCTCGGTACAGAAATAACCGCATCACACCAGGAAAGTGACGGTTCCCTGTCTGTTTACAAAAAGAATGAGGTAAACGGAACAGCGAGCTACAACCTGGCCTCAGTATCCACGAATAGCAAGAAACCGCGCTTCGATGCCATGTTATATGACTGTCAGCGCCAGGCACCACAATAGCGACAAACGTGCTCGGTTATCATTGAAAATCCCATAAATTGCGGCTCCGGCCGCAAACTTATTCTGCAATCTCATTTGTCACACCCGTTGTTTCGAATCCGCCTCTGAACTCCGTTTTTTCCCGTTACCTTCTTCTGTTACTTCAGCGCTATGGTCCCTTTTGTCAACCACAAGGAGATGGACCATGCACCAGCAACAGGGATTTACGTTAATTGAATTAATGATAGTGATCGCGATTGTCGCCATTTTAAGCGCTATCGGATTACCCGCTTATCAGGGATATCTGCAAAAAGCTGCACTGACCGATATGCTACAAACAACCATGCCTTATAAAACCGGGGTGGAATTGTGTGCGATTGAGCATGGCGGCATAACCAATTGTGATGCCGGTAGCTATAACATCCCAACAGCCCGTACCTCTCGTTATGTTTCTGCCATTACCGTCAAAGCTGGCGTGATTTCGCTAACAGGACAAGAGAGCCTTACCGGATTAAACGTTGCACTCACTCCCCAATGGGATAGCAACGATGGTTATCTGCGCTGGCAACGTAGCTGTACCAGTGATCGCAGCAGTCTGAAAGAGGCTTGTGAAGATCTGTTCCGTTTTGATGCAGAACAGGAACAGGGATCATGATTGCCACCAGCCAGCGGGCCGTTGAAGCCATTTGCCAGCGTTATCAGGCGGCGATCATTGAGTTTAATAGCCAGCGTCTGCACATTGCGACAGCCAGCCCCCCCTCACATGAGATGATGACGGAATTACGCTTTATCATCCCCGGAATAATCGATGTGGAATGCTGGCCACAAGCGCGTCTGGAGCAGTTTCTTCATCGTGCAGAAGAAGCCAGCCCCGAAAGCAGCGAACCCGCAGAAGCTATCGGTGCAGGTGCTGTAGAAAGAGTCAACCATCTGTTGCAACTGGCGCTGCAAAAACGAGCTTCCGATATCCATATTGAACCTCAGGAACACGGTGTGCGTGTCAGGCTACGAGTGGATGGTGTTTTACAACAAGGGATGGTACTCAACGAAGGCAGCGCTCCGCTGATTGCGCGCTTGAAGATCCTTGCCAGTCTGGATATTGCTGAGCGACGCGTACCACAGGATGGTCAGTTCTCTCTGGAATTGGGTGAAAAAACGGAGTCATTCCGCCTTTCCACCCTTCCTACGCGTTGCGGTGAAAAAGCGGTGATCCGATTATTACAAAGTGATGTGCAGACAATATCACTGGATAAACTTGGAATGCCCGCCACATTACTGAAACGCTATCGCAATGCGCTGGCAAAACCCCAGGGATTGATTCTGGTCACCGGGCCAACAGGTAGTGGCAAGACCTTTACTCTCTACAGTGGACTAAGCTGGCTTAATGCCCCCAGCCGTAATCTGTGCAGTGTGGAGGATCCGGTAGAGATCCCTCTTGCTGGTGTCAATCAAACGCAGATCCATACCCGATCAGGACTGAGTTTCCACCTCGTATTGCGTGCATTGCTACGTCAGGATCCTGATGTGATTATGCTGGGTGAGATCCGTGATAGTGAAACCGCTGAGATCGCTGTAAAGGCTGCGCAGACCGGACATCTGGTGCTATCAACTCTGCATACTAATTCCACCACTGAAACGCTGGTACGCATGGGACAAATGGGTGTACCAGGCTATATGCTGGCTTCAGCACTCAGACTGGTGATCGCGCAACGTCTGGTGGGAAAACTGTGTCCTCACTGCCGCCAGCCAGCGGAAGCTCTGGCTCATTTCCCTGCCGATATCTGGCCCGGTACTGTACAAAACTGGCGGGCTGTTGGCTGCGAGCGTTGCTTTTCTGGGTATTACGGTCGCCTGGCCTTATTTGAAATGTTGCCGATATCTCCGGCACTGCAAAATGCTCTGGCACAAAATGCCAGCCCGGAGACATTAGCGAAAATAGCCCATCAGCAAGGAATGGATCCCTTATTTGTCAATGGATTGCACTGCGTGAATCGGGGAGATACCACTCTGGAAGAACTGACCCGGGTCACAGGCGGGCCAGTATGAGTCGTCGTTATTTATTCCACTGGCAGGCGATGGATGATGACGGAACTGTCCACCGGGGTTGTGGCTTCGCATTTGATGCCACACAGATTATGGATGCAATGACCAACACCAGGCAGTTACCGCTGAAAATATCCCGCGGCCGCCTTTATCGGACCCGTGACTGGCAATGGCAGCATAAAATTGCCTTTATCCGCCAGTTGGCAACGTTGTTAAAAGCGGGCATGTCGTTGGTCGGTAGCCTGCAGCTACTGGCTGAAGGACATCCCGAGGCCAGCTGGCAGGCATTGCTGTCAGACCTGCAACGCAGGATCACTGCGGGAGATCCCTTCTCTGAGGCCTTGCGGGAATGGCCCGAGGTTTTTCCCCCACTCTACTCTGCACTCATTCATATCGGAGAATTGACCGGAGAACTGGATGCCTGTTGTCTGCGACTGGCACAACAGCAGGAACGACAACAATTGTTGCAACAAAAAGTAAAAAAAGCGCTGCGTTATCCGCTATTTATTCTGGCAGTGGCTTTGCTGGTGAGCGTTGGCATGTTGGTGTTTGTGCTACCTGAATTTGTGGCTATTTACCGTACTTTTAACGCTCCCCTGCCTGCTTTTACTGCCACGGTGATTACGCTTTCGCAGCTATTACAACATCAGGCACCATTACTACTACTGTTGATGACTGCAGCTATTTTTTTCTGTCGCCAGCAACGTAAAAAGTCTGTCGCCTGGCAGCAGCGGGAACAACGATTACTTCTTAAATTACCCCTGCTTTCCCCACTCTATCGGGGAAGTCAGCTTAGTCAGATATACACCACGCTGGCACTCACTCAGCAGGCTGGGTTAACACTCTTACAAAGCCTGCAGGCGGTAGAAAAAACGCTTAACGCGGTCATCTGGCGAGAAGGTATTGCCGCCCTTCAGCAACATATTGCAGCTGGCAACCCGCTGCATCAGGCACTGAAACCACACTCTTTATTCACACCATTGTGTTACCAGTTAATTAAGGTTGGCGAAGAGTCTGGTTCTCTGGATACACTTCTGGGCAGACTTGCCAGCTGGCATGAAGCACAAACACATCAACTGGCCGATACACTTGCAGCAGCGCTGGAACCCTTAATGATGGTAGTGATTGGCGTGATCGTCGGAGCACTGGTCGTGGCAATGTATCTGCCAGTGTTTCGTCTGGGAGAGGCGTTAGGCTGAACATGCGATTTCACTGAAGAGAGGCGGATAAGCCTTATTCAGAGAAGGCATTGTTCTGAATATCGTGCCTTCTCCGCAAGGATTTGCACGCTGAATACCTGCACAGATAACGTGAAAATATTCAGCCTGTTTTTCCGTGTCAGGCCGTGTCAAGCCGTGCCAGACCGTGTTAACGATTGAATACGCGGTTTTCCTGTTCTGCAACACGAATAAATGTGGTGCGTTTGGTCAGCTCTTTCAGACGAGCAGCGCCAACATAAGTACAGGCAGAACGTAATCCGCCAAGAATGTCCCGCGCAGTGGAATCCACCGGGCCACGCAGTGGCAGTTTAACGGTTTTGCCTTCTGCCGCACGGTACTGGGCGACACCACCCACATGACGTTTCATCGCAGATTCCGAACTCATGCCATAGAACAACATAAACTGTTCGCCATTCTCTTCGACAACTTCACCTTCACATTCATCATGAGCCGCCAGCATACCGCCAAGCATCACGAAGTCAGCTCCACCGCCAAATGCCTTCGCCACATCGCCAGGTACTGAACAACCCCCATCACTGACAATCTGCCCACCCAGACCATGTGCCGCATCAGCACATTCGATCACCGCAGAAAGCTGGGGATAGCCAACACCAGTTTTTACTCTGGTAGTACAAACTGACCCTGGTCCAATCCCGACTTTCACAATGTCGGCACCCGAAAGGATCAGCTCTTCCACCATTTCTCCGGTCACAACATTACCCGCACAGATAGTCTTACCAGGGCAGGCTTCACGCGCACGCTTCAGGAAAGTCACAAAGTGCTCGGAGTAACCATTAGCAACATCAATACAGATAAAGTTCAGCTGTGGTGACAGTGCCAGAATCTGCTGTAACTTATTGAAATCATCGGAGGATGTGCCAGTAGAAACCATAACGTGTTGCAGGACTGACGGCGAAACACGGGCAATAAACTCACGCCATTGTTCAACGCTGTAATGCTTATGCACCGCGGTAAGAATATCAAAGGAAGCCAGCGCTTCTGCCATACTGAAAGTACCAACAGTATCCATATTGGCGGCAATGATAGGTACACCTGACCAGGCAATACCTGAATGCTTGAAGGTAAACTGACGTTCCAGTTCCACCTGAGAACGACTTTGCAACGTTGAACGCTTAGGCCGGATGAGGACATCTTTAAAGCCTAACTTGATATCTTCTTCAATACGCATAACGATTTTCCTGGTTTATGGCGTTGATTCGGAAAGCCCATGCAGGCGATATCCGATCACAGGCTGAATGCCAGTTCCAGTGACGTTATCATACGCGCTAAAAATGCGCCGACAAGACTGCGAAACATGAAATATTTAAGCTACACTCTGATAAATTTACCCCAATATATCTCTTGTGATCTGCGCCTCAAATTTGCCTTTTCCCGTCTCTGGTAATGCTGCAAATTCGCACTAACAAGACAGTGAGAAGCAATCTTATGCCTTATACCGTGGCGCTGACCGGAGGGATCGGCAGTGGAAAAAGTACTGTAGCTAATGCCTTTGCCCACCTGGGCGTCGATATCATTGATGCGGATATTATTGCCCGTCAGGTTGTGGAACCGGGGCAGCCAGCTCTGATAGCCCTGCACGAAAAATTCGGTGATACCATTCTGCTGCCCACTGGAGCACTGAATCGCGCAGAGTTACGCCATATTATTTTCAATTCTTCTGCAAACAAATTGTGGGTTAACAATTTGTTACACCCTCTTATCCACGCAGAGACGCAACGCCAGTTAGCATTAGCACGTTCTGCATGGTGTTTGTGGGTTGTACCACTATTGGTAGAAAACCACCTGCAACATCTGGCCGACCGGGTATTGGTGGTGGATGTGGATCGTGAAACACAGTTACGTCGCACCATGGCACGTGACAATATCAGTCGCGAACAGGCCGAAAATATTCTGGCTGCCCAGGCAACACGCGAAGCGCGCCTGGCTGTGGCTGATGATATTATTGATAACAGCGCATCACCAGAAGCGGTGATTACGCATGTTGCTGAACTTAACCAACGCTACCTGGCGCTGGCTACAGCGACCGATCAGGATTAACAGCATGAGCACAACCGTTCTTTTTGAATATCCATTGAATGAAAAAATGCGTACCTGGTTACGTATTGAGTTTTTACTGAAGCAGCTTTCTGCGGGGCAGCCTCTTGTTGATCACCTTGGTGCCCTGACCTTTTTACGCAATGTCGCAGAGTTACTGGATATTTTTGAACGCGGTGAACTGCGTACTGATATTTTGAAAGAACTGGAACGTCAGCGGCAAAAATTGCGTAGCTGGGCAGAACTGCCCGGTGTTGATATCACCCGAATAGATACACTCAGCAATGAACTGAAAAAGTGTGCTGATGAACTTATGGCTGCACCTCGCATGGGCCAGGCATTACGCGAAGATCGCTTAATTGGCTTAGTTCGTCAGCGTTTAAGTATTCCGGGGGGATGTTGCAGTTTTGACTTGCCCACTCTGCATATCTGGTTGCATGTGGATCAGGCAACGCGTGATCGCCAGGTCCACCAATGGTTCACTTCATTGGATCCGCTGCGCCTGGCACTGAATACCATTCTTGATCTTATTCGTCAGGCAGGGGAATTCCGTAACCACACCAGCCTGAATGGTTTTTTCCAGGATAACGCTGAAAGTGCCGATCTGTTGCGTTTGCAATTACAGCTTGAAGATGCTCTCTATCCTCAGGTATCCGGCCATAAAAGCCGTTACGCCATTCGTTTTCTGCCGCTGGACAGCGAACATGGTGAAGTCCCTGCCCGTCTCAATTTCGAGCTGGCCTGTTGTTAAGGTTATAACATGAATGATGTAACAGTAGTTGACTGCCCAACCTGTAACAAAAAAGTGATTTGGGATCAGCAAAGTCCATGGCGTCCTTTTTGCAGCAAACGCTGCCAGTTAATTGATCTGGGTGAATGGGCTGCTGAAGAAAAATATATCCCCAGTCATAGCATACAAAATGAGAGCGATGACTGGAGTGAATTAAAGGACGAATATCAGTAATAACGTATATTATTGCCTGTCATTATAGTCTTATGCTTAATTATGCACTGGCCTTCAGACGGGCAATAACTTCAGCATTTGCTGGCGGGAATTCTTCAGCCACTAATTCATGCTGTGCAACCCAGCGTTGAGGTTGCCCTTCCCGCCCATAAGGTTCACCCAGCCACTCTTCCACCAGAAAGAAATCCAGCGTGACATGCCGATCATCAAATTTATGTTCAATCGTTGTAAAAGGTAAAAATCGAATCACCTCAATGCCTACCTCTTCATTAAGCTCACGTTTTAATGTTTGCTCAATGCTTTCCCCTTCTTCCCGTTTTCCTCCAGCAAACTCCCACTTATTCGCCATATGTGAATCGGCAGAACGTTGAGTTAAAAAGATACGTTGCTGAGCATCACGGATAATACCAACTGCAATATGCAGATATTTCATAATCATTACTCTGACAGAAAGATACAGATAAACATTAACATTGATGTTGTCATTACTGCAATGATTTCCACCTAACCTCTTATGGTTTATCACTATTTTTTCAGGGAAAGTACGACCCATGAAGCAATCATAAGATGTCTGTTCAATACAGGCATTGATCTTCCTGCAAAACCACTTCACGCTGATTTTTTCACTAACTAATATGATGAAAAATCATAAAAATAGTCATTTTTATTTTTAATCCATTATTAAGCAACATGATTAATAATTTATTAATCACATAAAAAACAACAAGATAAGTAAACAAAAATATTATTAATCATCTTTTGATAATTTCATGGCATTGCAAGAGAAAGTTCTTAAAATTAATATTGTCGTCATTAACGATATCAACAACCAGGAACAAAAATATGTTTAGCACTGAAGAATGTATTGAAATACTTAATCATGACACACTGGAGCTATTCTCAGGTGTGGTTGTTAATTGCAATACTAATACACTTGAAATAGCATCACGTGATCTCAGCATTGTTCTGAATGAGTCACAAAAACGTTTACTTGTTTGTCTGAACGAAAAGATTTGCACTAAACGCAATATTATTAATGTTGTCTGGTATGAAAATCACCAGCGTATTAGTGACAATAACTATCACCAGTTGACGTTTCAGTTACGCGCATTGTTTCAGCGTAATAATCTTCCTGCAAACTTACTGATAACAGTTCCTTATTATGGTTTAAAATTGAATGAAAAACAGTGGCAGGCCATAGAGACAAATCATCAAATTGACAATACTAAAAATGAAGATAAAAAACATATTCAAACCAGACATCATGATAATAAAAACAATCATGAAATAAGAAATTACAAAGAAACCAATGCCATAAAAAACATCAGCAATGATAAAAAATCCGATAAGATAACCCCTGTAGATAATACTGCAGATAAGGTAAAACCATTTATTCTTTCACATTATTTTTCACGTTCGACTATTGCGCAAAACACGTTAATTGTTTGCATGTTTGCTGCTTTGGTCATGTTTATCCGATAATGTCAGCAGGGGCTACATGCCAGGACAGAAAACCTGGCATGCTGCCCCTGCTATATTTTCTACCTGATATTTCGAGCTCGGTTCCATAACAGAAAATATAAGCATCTTCCGGGGCTGAAGGGCCGATAAACCATCCTGTCATCATATAAACTGCTTACGGCGTTATAACGTAAAAGGAGTTACCCGATGACTAACCCATTGAATATCTTTTTAATTGCCGTGTTGGGAGCCTGCATTGGTAGTCTGCTCAATATGGTGATTTACCGCCTGCCACGTATGATCAAAGAAGAGCATATCGGCGGATTCAGTCTGTGGCTGCCACGCTCTCACTGCCCGCAATGCCATTCTATACTGGCCTGGTATGACAATATTCCATTGCTCAGCTGGCTGATGCTGCATGGTCACTGTCGTTACTGTACACAGCCCATTTCGTGGCGTTATCCCTTAACTGAATTAAGCTGTACGGTACTTTACCTGCTGCTGGCTATGCTATTGCCATCAGGCACAGTACTACTGGCAGCATGGCTGCTTACCGCTTTCCTTCTGGCCCTTTCACTGATTGATATTAAGCACCTGTTACTGCCAGATGCCCTGACATTGCCACTGCTATGGCTGGGGATCCTGTTGCAGATGTTTCACTGGCTGGCACATCTCTCATTGCAGCAAAGCGTTATCGGTGCAATGAGTGGGTATCTGGTGTTATGGCTGATCGCACGGGGTTATCAGCGATTACGCAGGCAGGAAGCGCTTGGGATGGGGGATGCCAAATTGCTGGCCGCGATGGGCACATGGCTTGGATGGCAGGAACTGCCTCTGCTACTGCTGCTGGCATCCGCTGGCAGTATTATCTGGATATTACTCAGTTACCTGATTTTCAGACGCTCATTAACTCAACCATTTCCTTTCGGGCCTGGCCTTGCAGTGGCGGGATGGGTGTTATTTGTGCATGGAAACCTTGTCTGACAGAACGGCGGGATCCTCAGCCAGGCTGAGGATATTCAGAGACAAAAAAGCCGGGGATTTCCCCGGCGTTGATTCAGTATTGAGTTTAGTGGCAGGTTATACCAGACTCTGATTCAGTGTTGAGCTTACTGGCAGGTTATACCAAGCTACCGTGGCACTGTTTGTATTTTTTACCCGAACCACATGGGCATGGATCGTTACGACCCACTTTACGTTCACCAGTCTGTGCCGCCAGCTCCTGAGCCGCTTCTGTCTCATCATCCACATGGCTCAGATGTTGCTGCTGTGCCAGGCGCTCAGCTTCCTGACGGCGATGCTCTTCCATCTGTTCAACTTCTTCTGGCAGACGCACTTGCACCTTGCTCAGGGTACTGATCACTTCATACTTCAGTGACTCCAGCATGGCAGCAAACATCGCAAACGATTCACGTTTATATTCCTGCTTAGGATCTTTTTGTGCATAACCACGCAGATGGATACCCTGACGCAGGTAATCCATTGCCGCCAGGTGCTCTTTCCACAATGAATCCAGCGTCTGCAACATCACGCCTTTTTCAAAGTTACGCATCATTTCTGCCCCTACCACTTCTTCCTTCTGGTGATAGACTTCTTTCGCCTGCTCCATAATGCGTTCACGCAATGTTTCTTCATGCAGGTCTGGCTCTTTGTCCAGCCACTCAGCAATCGGCAGTTCAAGGTCGAAATCAGCTTTCAGGCGTTCCTGCAGTCCTGGCACATCCCACATCTCTTCCAGTGATTCTGGTGGAATGTGGTTGTCAATCGTCGTCTTGAAGACGTCTTCACGGATACTGGTAATGGTTTCAGACACATCAGCAACATCCAGCAGTTCGTTACGCTGCGTATAAATAGCACGACGCTGATCGTTCGCCACATCGTCATATTCCAGCAACTGCTTACGAATATCGAAGTTACGGCTTTCCACTTTACGCTGCGCATTAGCAATCGCTTTGGTCACCCATGGGTGCTCAATGGCTTCACCCGGCTTCATTCCCAGTTTACGCATCATGTTGGAAACACGGTCTGAAGCGAAAATACGCATCAGGGCATCTTCCATTGACAGGTAGAAACGTGATGAGCCCTGGTCACCCTGACGACCAGAACGACCACGCAACTGGTTATCAATACGGCGAGATTCATGACGCTCGGTACCGATAATATGCAGGCCGCCAGCAGCCAGTACCGCTTCGTGACGCTCTTTCCATGCGCTCTTAATTGCTTCAACCTGTTCTGGTGTCGGTTCTGTCAGTTCAGCCAACTCGGCCTGCCAGCTACCACCCAGTACGATATCAGTACCACGACCGGCCATGTTGGTTGCGATGGTAACGGCACCAGGCTGACCCGCCTGTGCCACGATATCGGCTTCACGGGCGTGGAATTTTGCGTTCAGGACTTCATGCTTGATACCTGCGCGTGTCAGTTCATTAGATACCACTTCTGATTTTTCAATCGAGATAGTACCAACCAGAACAGGCTGCCCGTTAGCCGTACACTTACGGATATCTTCGATGATTGCATCGATCTTCTCTTTCTCGGTCATGTAGACCAGATCAGGCATATCTTTACGCTGCATCGGACGGTTCGTTGGCACCACAATGGTATCCAGCTTATAGATAGAGCTGAATTCGAATGCTTCGGTGTCAGCAGTACCGGTCATCCCAGCCAGTTTGTTATACAGACGGAAGTAGTTCTGGAAGGTGATCGAGGCCAGCGTCTGGTTCTCGTTTTGAATATTCACGCCTTCTTTTGCTTCGACGGCCTGGTGCAAACCATCAGACCAGCGGCGGCCCTGCATAGTACGGCCTGTATGTTCATCAACGATGATAACTTCGCCATCTTTAACGATGTAATCAACGTCACGCGTGAACAGCACATGGGCACGCAGTGCCGCAGTCACGTGGTGCATCATCATAATGTTGCCAGGCGAGTAGAGAGATTCGCCTTCTTCCATGATGCCTTCACTGACCATCAGGCCTTCAATCGCCACCAGACCACGTTCGGTCAGGTGAACCTGACGTGCTTTTTCATCCACAGAGAAGTGGCCTTCACCTTTAAAGGTATCGGAGTCTTCTTTTTCCTGCTGGATCAGGTGAGGAATGATTTTATTAACTTTGATATACAGCTCGGAGCTGTCTTCTGCCGGGCCGGAGATAATCAGTGGGGTACGCGCTTCATCGATCAGAATCGAGTCCACCTCATCCACCAGTGCGTAGTTCAGTTTGCGCTGTACGCGCTCTTCCGGGCTGAACGCCATGTTGTCACGCAGGTAGTCGAAGCCGTATTCGTTGTTAGTACCGTAAGTAATATCTGCCGCATAGGCTTCACGTTTGGCTGGCGCAGGCATACCAGGCAGGTTGATACCAACACTCAATCCCAGGAATTCAAACAGAGCACGGTTGTTTTCAGCATCACGCTGAGCGAGGTAGTCGTTGACGGTAACAACGTGTACCCCTTTGCCGCTCAGGGCATTCAGATAAGCAGGCAACGTTGCTGTCAGCGTTTTACCTTCACCCGTACGCATCTCTGCAATACAACGGTTATTCAGCACCATACCGCCCAGCAGCTGTACATCAAAGTGACGCATACCAAACACACGAACACTGGCTTCACGCACCGTGGCAAAGGCTTCAGGGAGCAGGCTTTCTACCGTTTCACCTTTTTCAATACGCGCACGAAACTCAACGGTTTTCGCTTTCAGTTCATCATCAGAGAGCTTCTGAAAGTCAGGCTCCATTTTGTTGATCTGCTCGACAACTTTACGCATACGACGCAGGGTACGATCATTGCTGCTACCAAAAATTTTAGTCAGTAATTTTGTAAACATGATAAATGATTTCTCTCAGCCGCGAGGATTAGTCGCAGTCAAACAATTTGATTATTAAGGTATTTTTCAGACTAGCAGAGAGGAACTGGCCCAGCACGAATGCCACGAACCTGTGACAGCCATAAACCGGTTTGATGTACGGGCAGTACAATAGCTTGATGCCAGATAGTCTGACGGCTAATAACCGGAGAACGAATTTCATGGGTAAGCAGTGCGTTCAGTGAATCCAGCAGCGCCAGCTTTTGCGCCTGCAGGGGTTGCGCTTCTTCAGCAACCGGTGTGACAGAAGGTGTCAGACTGAACGACAGATGGCGAATAACTGTACGGAGTGCATGTTGATGCCAGTAATCAACCGTAAATGCAGGGCGACGAATGCTCTCCTGGAGCAACGCCAGGCTGTCAAAACGCGCAGCACTACCGATATCCAGGCTTCGTGACGAGGTTTCTGCTAAGGTAGTGCGGTCATGAGCTGACGCCTGAGGCAGGCCGAGACTCGCCGCGACCATCCCTAATAAGAGATGTGGCCAGAAATAGCGTCTGCCAAATTGTCGCCAACGATTTAGAATACCGATCACTGTGTTCCGCCGGAGCTTGCTATGCGTGATAGTCGCCCACAATCAATTGAAATTTTTTTCGACCAGACTCAGGATAAAAGCATGCTACAGCATGTACAGCAACGCGCTATTGTCCTGAATAAACTGAATCGCGCAGTACAGAGCATACTCCCTGCCCAACTGCATCCCTGGTGCCGTGTGGCTAATTTTCGCCAGGGGATTCTGGTAATCGAAACGGCTAACGCCAGTTGGTTGATGCGCTTACGCTATGAACAATCCAGCTTGCTGTCAGCATTACGTGCACAAATATTACCATCATTGACATCAATCGACATCAGGATTAATCCTTCGCTGGCAGCGATTGGGGGTAAATTCGTTCAGGAAAGCAGCAATCAGACAAAAGAAACAGAAAAACCGCCAGTCAGACAGCTAAGTGAGCAGAGTGCAGAGATTTTACGTGGTGTCGCGAGCCAGAGCCCGGAAAAACTGAAAAAAATATTAGAACGACTGGCATCCCTGGCCGGAGAGAGTACCCGTTCAACCAGTCGTTAATTAGCAGGTTATGGCTTACGCCAGAACCAGATTTGGTGCCTTGAATGTCAGTGGGAGCTCGGCTTCGTCTTCAAACGTTGCCCATTCCCATGCTTCCTGCTTAGCCAACACAGCCTGTAACAGCTTGTTGTTCAATGCATGGCCTGATTTGAATGCGGTAAACGCACCAATAATGTTATGACCACACATAAACAGGTCGCCAATCGCATCAAGCATTTTATGACGCACGAATTCGTCTTCGAAGCGCAAACCATCTTCGTTTAATACGCGATAGTCATCCACTACGATTGCACAGTCAAAACTGCCGCCCAGGCACAGGCCACGGGACTGTAACGCTTCGATATCACGCATAAAGCCGAAAGTACGGGCACGGCTGATCTGGCGAGCAAAAGCCTCGGCAGAGAAGTCCATGCAGTAGCGCTGCGAACCAGCATCAATCGCCGGATGGTTAAAATCGATGGTGAAATCCAAAGAAAAACCATTATGTGGCGAAAGCTCTGCCCATTTGTCGCCATCTTCAACCCGGACAGGTTGTTTGATACGTACAAATTTCTTCGCACTCCTCAGCTCTTCAATACCCGCATCCATCAGCAGATAGATAAAGGGTGCTGCGCTACCATCCATAATTGGAATTTCAGGCGCGTTAACTTCCACCACAATATTATCAATGCCAAGGCCAGCTAAAGCTGCATTCAAGTGTTCGACTGTTGAAATACGCACGTCATGCTCATTCACCAGGCAAGTACAGAGCATGGTATCACGCACGGATTTTGCATCAGCCGGAAAATCAACCGGTGGATTCAAGTCAGTGCGACGATAGATGACCCCGGTA
>Ga0157366_1000116_pt1 | contig 42744 bp, 55 predicted proteins | sample AttbisABBM1_FD_113149 | JGI IMG/M metagenome (GOLD analysis project Ga0157366, IMG submission 113149) | Fungus gardens microbial communities from leaf cutter ant in Botucatu, State of São Paulo, Brazil - Atta bisphaerica ABBM1 | ecosystem: Host-associated > Fungi > Mycelium > Unclassified ...
CCGAGGGTAAACACAACACACGAGAATACAGAGCCCATGAATCCGCCAAGAAGTACAATGTCCCATCTTTGCAAATGCGCACTCGGACTATACAATAGGCCTCTGACATAGGATACAGTACGGAGGGTCAAAGAGAGGAACCCGTTAGGGTTCGAACTTTCGCGCTATACGAGAGTGAGTATCGGATAGAAACGAAGGAATGTCAAGTCATTACCACAGTGTACCACTCGATCAGGCGTGGAAACAAGGGTAAAGGAATCGTAAACGCGAAGAGGTCAAGGATAAGGGACAAAAACACGACGGTTTCCACTTTTGCCATCGCTGTAAAAGTTTGACTCGATAAGGATGAAGACAGAAATATTATGACCAAAATCCGATGGCTATACGTGGCTCCGTTCCGTTTGGGGCAACATTGTCAATGACAACCGTTACACGTTACAAATTAGCCGAGGAAACAGTTCTGTACAGTTTTTTATAAATAGATACTCAGATCCGACCTCCAGTGCAAATCCTCCAATGCAAATACTGTGGACATCAATCTCTACTGTCTGCCATATTTTCATCTGATGCTAGTGCATTTTGTTCGGTTCCCCTATACTGTTGGTCCTCCGAAGCAATGGTCAGACCCATCTGGTAATGAGAACTCGTGTCTGCTTTAGTAATCTCCCTCAAAGCCATGGTAGCATAGGAGGCCGTCCCAAGAGTAAGCTGAACCTGTAACGCCATAAATTTCCCATCCTTGTCGACTACAGGGGGATCGAATCCAAGTAGTTTGTCCTCATCAGACTGTGCAAGGGAGACGTCTGGATCGGTGTAACGTATTACAGTCCAACTCAACTCCTTCGGTAAGTGCAGGATCTTGCGGTACGATCCACGCAAAGTGTAATCCCTAAGACATGGCATCAACGAATGCAATCATAGATGTAGGGAGGGGAGGACGCGCCGTACTTTTGTTTCCTAACAAAGTTGTAAGGGTCCAAACCATCCATACAAAGGAATTCACGGTATCGTTCTCCGAGATTACCTCCTGGGTATGCGACATCTGTTCCGGGTAATGGCATAATCACATCGAAGATTGTGTACTTTTCGAGATCGTCCTCCATTAGAGTCTTAACACGAGGTGCGACGTAGGGTTTCCTTGAGTTTTTCATAGGGCCTCCAATGAATTGCAGGTCAGCTTGATACTGTCAAATCAAGACCTCATTTACCTTCCTCCTGTTCGCCTCCTTCCACTTCATCAACTTCAACGCTGTCCTCAGAGTTAGACTCTAGGACCAGGTCTCCAACAATGGGCTTGTCAGCACCATAAACGCGAATCCTCTCGGAAACGATTGCATTCCACACATAAGATTGATATGCATGGATGTACATGAGGCGAAGATTCTTGGGAATCTGAGCAGTTCCTATAAGTATTTCGCACAAGATGAAATGATTTTATCGTTACAGTTGACAGAGCGCCCATTGCATTGCGAGTTTCCCCTTTTTGCTTTTTATAGCTTTCCAAGATACATCGTTCAGCTACAACACGTCGAGGCATTAACTCAAGAGCGCGCTCAAGGTCTCCGTGATCCAACCAGGCCTCCCGAGCCTCAACAACATCAGGATGTTCTCCGTGCCTTTTGGAAAGAATCATATCCACAGCTTTTTGCCATTCTGAGCGAAGCAGAGTGAGACCAATCGAGTGTGTAGGAACTGATGCAGTCCCGAATCGCTGCATGCCATAATAATTGATAAAGCCCTTATGTTTGATCGTATTCATGGCTTCTTCAAGAACATCCATTGATGCAACCTTCACATTCCTACATATGGAAGTCGCATCAGTCTCAGCTCTAGGATGAAGAGATGAAGAAGCTACCTCAGTGTGATCACAAATGCATTTCCTTTTAACATACCCAACTCCAGGCTCGCTTTTCGATAATTCAGGTCTGCAATTCTAATACCTCGTTCTCCACGCTCTTTGACAATTACATCGTTTGACCTTCTACCTGAACCATTTACTTGCTTCCAAACGTCTTCCACACTTTTATTGCCTCGCTTAAGGGACACACGTTGCACGGTTACTCCTCGCTTGTCCTTGGTCCCAGCAACAGAGAGATCTCTAACACTCACACGTAAGGAGCGCGACAAATGGCCGAGGGCATCATGAGTGTCTCTATTTGTCTTCTGAAGGGTAAAATGAATATATGGTGGATAGGTCCCTCGGGGGGCATGTTCGGCGGTTCCTCGGGTTGCGCCGCCACGGCCGCCGCGACGCCCCCATCGTACAACAATACGAGAACCTTCTTCCGTGGATGAATTAGAAGTATCAGTCTCAGACTCCAGTCGTCCACCAAATAATTGTCTTATGATTTTGTGAAACGACGTTCGCATTTCCTTAGAATCAATGGGCTAGATGAATACTAAGTGAACTGGTGCTCAAGTAATATAGGTTGAAGCCTACCTCCGTTAAAACCTTCCTGTTGTCCTCCCTACCTGCCCCCCTCCCTTTTCCACCGTCAATCCTTCCGCCTCTCTGTCCTCTTCCACCTCTTCCACCCTTTCCCTTTCCACTCTTCGGGCTCTGCTCAGTTTCCTGCTCTTCTATGGTGACGTTATTTTCGGTTACCTCAGCTTCCGTTTGGGTCTTTGCCGTTCTTCCAGCCCATCCACTATCACTGGTGCGAGGTGGTTCGGGGCCTTCCAGCCACAGTTGTTTTAACTGCTCAACAGCTTCATTAGGTAGGAAAGGAGCGAGAGTCATGTTGAAATCTTCTGGCCATGGCTCATTCACCAATACCGAATTCTTAATGTCCGTGGCGGTCCCAGATATTTGAGTTGTCGATGTGGGCACTTGTTCAGATGAGGTAACAGCATTGTCCTCGCTTTTCTTGGGAGGTTGGGGTTTATCGATAGTTTCAAGGTGAATAACATTGCTGTCTAGGTCGACTTCATAGACGAGAAAGTCAGTAAACCTATGGAGAATTTAGGTTCGAAGAGCTATACAAGACAGAGTCAGCATACCTTTGTTTGATTATACCTTGAATCTTGGCAGATTCCCGTCCCACATATTCCGATATTCCAACGTTCGTCTCTAGAAAGTTGATGGCACCAAATTCCGTTGCCTCTGGCAAAGGGATTCCCAATAGGGCGTGGCTGGGAGGAATATAACTATCCCCGTCGGGCGGTTGAGTTACCGCTTTCTGAACCGCGTCGTCGAGTCTGGGTCTCTTGCAGTATCTTTTGAGGTCTTCTTCTTCCTCGTCTTGCTCTCGTCCATGTATCGTCTCGGGCAACATGAGTGGAAGCGACTTAAAAAACGTCGATCCAATGTTGATTGGATGCCAGCCAATCAAATTCTATCTGTTGCTACCATGCTTCCCGTTCCAACACTCACTTATTCTCAGCGTGCTGCGCGCCACAAGAACCCTGCAGCCAAGCTTCTTCTAGAGACAATAGAGCGGAAAAGATCCAACCTTGCAGTCAGCGTGGATGTCACTAAGAGCGATGACTTTCTTGCCATCATTGACGCCGTCGGACCGCTTGTCTGTCTAGTCAAGGTAAATCAAACCTAGTCTTCCACACAACATGATGCTCTTATACAATTACAGACACATGTCGATATTCTCGATGATTTCGATCATGCATTGATTGGTCGCCTGGAGGAACTGAGCAGAAAACACGATTTCGTTATATTTGAGGACAGGAAATTTGCTGATATTGGTATGCCACTGGAATGCATGAATTCTACGGAATAGCGACAATCCCAACAGGGAACACGGTCGCACTACAGTACTCAGGCGGCGTACACAAAATAGCAAGCTGGTCACATATCACGAACGCACATCCTGTTCCTGGGCCATCCGTTATCTCTGGTTTGGCTTCAGTGGGAGTACCTCTTGGTCGGGGGTTGCTTCTTCTTGCAGAGATGAGCACCAAAGGGTCACTTGCGACGGGGAGTTATACAGAGGAGGCCGTGCGTCTGGCAAGAGCCAATGACCAGTTCGTCGTTGGCTTTATTGCTCAGCGTCGAATGGACGGTGTTGGGTTGTCGACTGGTGACACAGAGAATCAAGATTTTTTGGTCCTGACGCCTGGGGTTGGGCTGGAGGCCAAGGGAGATGCCATGGGGCAGCAGTACCGCACACCAGATGAGGTGATTTATCAAAGTGGTTGTGATGTCATCATTGTTGGGCGGGGCATTTATGGAACCAATTCAAACGACATAGATGCCATCCGAATGTGTGCGGAAAGATACAGGGAGGAAGGGTGGAATGCATATCTAAAGCGCATACAGTTATGACCCGTGTATCAGAGACACATCAGATCGCTCGAGTTGATTTTCTCCTAAGGATTCAGGCTGTTAGGTAGCAATTTGAATTCCTGTCCGAGGCTTTTTGCAAATGGCAATTCCAGCAGCCCGCTCCGGGTCCTGCGGGGAAACCTGGGAAGTCCGAACCTGTGGTTCTTCGACTGCTACTGTAGTTAATGACCTAGACTTCGAGACAGAATCTTGCTGGAATGAATCTCGAAACTTCCCCGCTTCTGAAAGCCGGCAGTGAATACCTTGTTCTCAAAAATGGCGCGGTGGCTCCTACGAGCGCTGCAGAATTTGTGAGCGAGTCGCCGACCCCTGAGCGAGAAGGCCAGATTCTTCATGTAGACTATGGCAAAGGTGGCATGTTGGACCTAGATAAACAAGAGGAAATTGTATGGATTGGTAAAGATTACAGGGGAAATTGCTTGGTGCATCAGCAGAACAAGGTCGGTGATGTAATGGATGTATTATATTAAACAAGCTTCCGAATCGTATAACCAAAAAATGAAGCATTAAATCACGGCTACCGAAGACCTATTCAGTCCTAGATCAAGGAGGATGGTTGAAGCTCGATCTCTGGGGCGCTTGTATTGCTCCCATTTCATCTGCAACCAGGGATTCTGGTTCTAAAGTCAGTGGCTGTGAGGTGTATACCGGGATATCCGGACTTATTCCAGATTTTTTAATCCGCTTTGGGTGCATCGAGCGACTCCGCCCGATGCTGGGAAAATGAAACTTTGACAGGCTGCGTTTTTTGGAGTCTTTCCCTGACCAGAAGTTGTTAGTGTCGGCATCTCCGTGCCTGGATGAACCAATGAGTTTTGTCTTGGACAGAATTTCCTTCGCCACAGGAAAAACTGGAACCAGCGGTTGATGAAAAACCATTTTCATCCATCCCCTCCAGTTCATGTTCGAAGGGATAAATTGATTGACGAGTTCCTCGAACTATTCCAGCTAATATCAGTCTCGTACAACTGAGCATAAGAACAACATACACTTGAAGTCTGATTGCGGTAGATGAGATCCTTTGTTTTGATACGGACGTCATGACACTCAAAGGAGCCCTCTTTGACAATACTCAGCACTAGGTTCATGCTAAAAAGAAATGATTCAGCAGAGTGATAATTTCACAGAACAGACACCTACCTTGCAATTTTTACTAAAACGAATGATTTCTGAGACGAACGTGTCACCATGACCGCTGCGTCACCCCCTTGTCTGTCAATATGGCTTGAATCTATCCTGATTCTCGTGGGCGTGAGCGCTCGGCTGTCTGGCGACTCAGATCTTTCACTTGTACCATGGGCGGAGGGGAATAAATAGATATGACGATTATCTTCCCGAGTACTCCGAAGGTCTGTAAACGAGCGGAATCCCTTCGACTTCCGTAAATCCTGAGGAGCCAGTCCATCACTGCGAGTTGCGGATTCTGGATGAAGATGTTGTAATGTACGAGGAGAGTCAAGCGATGAGCGATTAGGCAGGTCGACTATTCGGGGCTCAGCCGAGTCTCGCGTGTCATGTGAGGAGTCGCTGTTCTTGTCGTCGTCGTCATTGTCCTGTAGTCTACGACGTCTGTCTGGCAAAAGGTATTCCATAATACGCCGTCCAACTTTTGCGTCAACCTGTACCTTCAATGGATGCAAAGAAACCTCAAAGATCTCGTAAATCGAGATACCCCCAACTGGCGGACGGATATTCCAATGGGCCAGCAAGAATAGATTGTGCTAGGAATTAATTCTGTAAGTATACGTTTTTTCCAAGCTCAGATTCAAGACGCACCTTGTGGAGTGGATGGTTGGTAGGTTCATCATGTTTGAGTACAATTTCTGTCCAGATTGCATCGCGAGATCCATCGAATGCCTGTAGATTCCCGATCGTCAGGTCATTGACCATCGCACTATCTTGCCTGTTCAGCCAGTAAAAGTTGCTGTGCTGTATCACAAGTTTGGCAAGCAAGTCTTTATCGTCGCCTAGCATCCTCCACGACAGTTCCGACGAGGATGCATGCACAAGTAGTGCAGACTTTTGATCTGTACGCTCATCCGTACGGTCTTGTGCAAGCTTAATAGCGTCGAACAAGTAGTTGAGCTCCTCCGTTAGTGTGAGGATATGGGCTCTGAGTCGCAGTCGTCCAATCTTGGTGTCCTCTTCAGTAGAAAGGTGGTGTGAGTTGTTTTCAAGCATCCTCTCTGTTTCAAGAGCAGCTCTCAAGCGACCTTGGAGACTGACGATGACGCCGGCGGCCTGACAGAGGTCTGTAAAGTCATAGGTAAAAAGCAGAGTTTCCAGTTTTTCGAGCCGTGCTTTGTGAGCAGCATCAGAAAATAAAAGAAGCTTGGTGACGATGTTAGAGATGGTCTTGAAATGATGGTCGTTCGCCGATACAGTGAAATGTGGTATGTGCACTCGAATTAGATCCTAAGTAAATAGGTCAAAAGCTATCTGATAGATGATAACGGGAAATACATACCGTTTCGTCCTGTAGATGAGTGTGTGTTACTGATGTGTCGACGGCAGGGCGCACGCGAGGCTCGGACGCAACTTGACTGCAAAGCCGCAGGCGGTTGAATTTGTCATAATGGAATGTTGCATCTGTTTGAGGCACCAAACATTCGAATTCATCACTCTCACAGCGCAAGTCGATCAAAACTTCTAATGGGACACGAACACGACCTGGCTTGGTAATGTGTACGGGGGAAAATGTCTGAAATCCCGATAACGATGTATAATTTCTTAAGAGAAGAGTGTCAATGATATCTTGTTTGATCGAAATTGGGAGACAAACCGTGACATGATCTTTCCACTAATGGGATCATCAATATTGTCATTATCCATGATTGCGAACGATTGCATCTTGGCCTGTATGGCCGCAACAATGCACACCTTTCCCGAGCCCTCATCTTTCAGCACTACTTGGGGTTTAAGGAGGAAGCAGCAGTGGGCTTTGCGGAGGGTTACTCCATCTGACCATCCATCGAGAGGGTCGGTTTGCAAACCAAATTTCTCTCGATAGTCATCGCCGGTTGAGGACTTATCCTTATCTCCCCCTCCTCTGAGCATCTTGCAAATTGCCGAAGCTGCAAGTTGTGCAGTGTTGATCGAATCCTGAGATGGGTCTTCGACATTGCAGGTTGGTGTAACTTTGTTCGCCTTTGCTTGATCCCGGATGAATTTAACCGCTCTAGAGGTAAGTGAGAATAAGTTTTCGATGGGATCATGTTACTTACCGGGACGCCAAGTGATATTCAAAGCTTTTCCTATCACGCGATGAATGATAATACTGAACCATAATCTACCAAAAATCTCTGTCAATAGAACATCTTCAGAATCTCGATGACCTTACATCTCGTGTTGACTTGTCCAAGGATAGGCTTGGGCAATGTAACTGATAGGCGTGATCAAACTCAGCCCACTCTTCAGGCAATGCGACTTCAGACGGCATGTGGTATTTTTCAGAGTGATGTTGGTCCGCTTCCGCCGTGGCGTTCTGAAGAAAAGAAATATAATCTTCGAGTAATGCAATCATCCTCTGGCGCGACTGTGTCGTAGTAGTGCGAGATTACGCAACTCAGTCGGAATAAAGGCTGAGGATTGGGGAAACGTACGTGCGAAGGACTGCCGGTAGAGTCCTGCTGCTTGAGTTCATCTATGCGATCAACTGCCAGTGCGATTTGAGTTTGGGACGCAGCTTAGTTTTGATTTCAGCCAACGTTAACTTTGTCATTTGGAATGGACCGGCGTGCTTACAGGGTCCTTGTTCAAGCAGACAAAAATGGGTATCTTCAATACCGAATTTGCTATTCAGCTTCTTGCCAGTCTTGGCATCATTCCTTTTGACATATGCGAACCGGGGACATGTCGCAAATGGCAAGTAGTGGACAGTAGGTTCGATTGAAGATGTCCAGTCGAGTTCAATGAAATCATGAACATTATACCATGAAGAAGAGAGAGGTGTTTTCGTAGGAAGATGGTTAAGTCTGAGACAGGTACTTGACGAGGATGTTGCCACAGATATCTCTGTCTTCAGCGATTCCCGAAAGACGGCAAGGACAGTCCTGAGGTCGACACCCTTGAGAACAAGTTCAGCTGCGTAGAATGGTTTGTGATGAATTGCCTTCAATTTATCTGGTTCAGTCCCGAGGGCGAGTGTCACTTGATCACGTTGGTGCATGTCAAGGCGAAGTTCGTCAATCATGCCTTTAACCCCTATCCATGGTGTGATGCCACGAGTCCATGCTGGATGAGCTTTTGTAAAACCTATAATTCTTATCAGCAAAGGGGAAAAACTCACTCTCGCGAGAATCATCTATATAGCCATGCATTACGAAAAGTCTAGTCAGGAGGATACGATATTTGATAGTCGCTATATGTCGCCCAAATTTGGGAGCAATGATACGGGGGACGTAATAAGAGCCACTTCGGATAGGTAGTGTCGGGATACTATCAAAGAGCGAACACCATGTCCAGAAATGTGTGAAAGCTTTGGGCGTCAGATGTAGGGCATTTGTAGTCTTATAGCGCTCTTGAGTCGACGCGACAAGCGAGAAAGAGAAATGAATGAAATCTGAACGGAATGCCCTGTAAGAGTCATTTGCAGCCTGGCTATTTTGAGTCCTTAAAATTTCTGGATAAATCATCTCGGACATACCTTGAGTAGTGGCTTGCCGGGTTTGATCTCTAATCGAACGTCATAATGTGAGGCAAAACAGAAATTGCGACAGTGTCTCTGGAATATATTGCCTGAGCATTTACAGTGAGAGTCGCATGTCCTTTCAAAGACAAAACCGATTCCATAACGAACGCCAGAATGAAGCTCGGCACAGATTTTTTGATATGGATTGGTCACGGACTGCGTCAAATTGAAAACCCCATCTGACGCTAACTCGCCAAACCTGCACATACTCAGGTCAGTTGTAGTCTCCAACTTATTTGTGTCATACCCACCTTGGAATAGCAATTAACATCATCTCGCTGGTTAGCTGCATCAGTTCTTGCTCATCATTGGGGTATCCGATCAGCCATTCGGGGGAACCTTTCCAGACGAGGACAAAGCCAGCACCAGCATCCGCCGTGCATACGGGATCGCGTGAGCCTGTAGCAGCTAGAATGAGGACATAGTTATCGAGAGAGGGGAAGGTTGCTGTACCTTTGAGATAGCATCTTACTTCCCCCTCGAATGAGAACCTGATCTTCCAATGAGCTATGAGACGTAACTAATAATTAAGGGCGGTTAGCAACGCCTTATTGTCCTTTGCTTGGCAACTAATTCACCTTGTCCCAAAAGCCAATCGGAGGAGAAGGATCACGAGGATTTGGTGTTACGGTCTCAATGATTCTCACGACGTCCTGGATGACAGGATTGTAGCTGACTCCCCAAGATAAAATGGTTGGGCATGACGTGGTTATATTAATATTCGGGCACGCATAGGACTTCACAGGCATGATTGTTTTCGGTACACGAAGGAAAAGAGGACTTGTCCCATGAATGCCCTGGTTCGCCAAGAGAACGGGACATTCGACCCAGTCAGAAGAAAGATCAGAACCTATTTCTTCTGCAATGACAACATCTGAATCAAAAGTCCAGGTAGGCATCCTAGAGTCTGAATCTCGTTGTACATGGAGAAGGGGAATTGGAAGGTCACGGACAGTAATTCGTATTGAATCCAGAGTGAAGTTGATGTGAAGAGGGACGAGGAGAGAAAACTCGGTGTCTCTGGGCAGCCCTTTCCCTTGCTCGTAAAGGAAATCGGGCATCTTGTCTAGCGGAAACGTAGGCATAGAAATGGATAAATTGAGAGAGGCGATGAAAAGCCTGAACAAAGGTGGAGCCTCTGTGTCAACAGGAACCTTGGACCTGGAGGATTGTGCTTTGTCACCCTTGACCTGTGGGCCATATAATTTGTCAAGTATTTTGGATTCTCGCTTTGACCATGATTTCCTCATATTCTGTAAGCGGAATTTCCAGTCCAGAAAATGAACCTCATCCAACCGTCTTCGCGCGTCCTCAATTGGGACAGTATGTTTTGCTGAGAATCGGTAATCATGGTTGCCCTCAATTACCACTTGCGTATCCGGGTTGTCGTCAGCTGCCTGTATAACAGCAACCTTAGCAGTGAAAGCCTCTTCCCGTTCCAAGCGTTGTTTCACTGCTTCCAACCCAATTCTCCATATCGCACTTAGCCTTGACTCGAACGGATCGTCAATAGCTTCAATGCAGAAGCTACGGATGTCAAATGTCATATTAGGTGAAAGTTTTGGTCCTTCTGGTACAGGCGCGAGCACATCTGTAAACATCCCAGATTTCACGATTTGGACGAGATGTTTAGCGGCTTTGGCAACAACAGTGAAATCGATTATCAGGTTTGCCAATACGTACCCGTGAGGGATACACAAATGTAGGCCCTCTCCTTTGACCGCAATAGAGATAGAGTGATCCACGACAGGCAACGAAATGTCCCATTGGTAAAAAGTGAGCAATTTATCCCATTTCTGACCCTGATCATGTTCCCATGGATTGACCATTGTTGGAGGAGGTACCCAAAATGCAAGGGATTCGAATTGAATTTGAAGAGGCTTATCCGAAAGCCAGGAGAAATAGGCATCCTCCACAAGCGAAACAACAGCTTGCTTGGGGAGAGCCCACCGTAAGGTAAAGGCATGTATGCGGCATCCCACAGATATGTTGATGATGGGGGATCTAGACTTAGATGCGTTTGATTGAACGGAACTGCAGACATGAGCCAGATTTTGTATTGTTTGCAGAGCGAGCAAAGCGCAATAAATATTTCCTAGCTGGAAATTACTGCGTATTGAGGGTATATCAACGACAACTTGACATGCACCCTGGAGTTTTTCCTCGCCCTCAGAAACAACAAGTGAAGTATCGACTTGAACAGATTGGATTCGAATAAATTCCTCACCCGTGGGCGTAAAGTCGTCTCTTCCAGCGAGGAAAGGATCATCTGTATCATACTGTGTTGCCACAGCGCACCGTGCAACTAAATTCTCCACAGACAGCCGGGCAGCCACAGAAGAGGCAGTAGGCTGACTTTGATCTTTGGCTGCAACCGTATCCACGAGTCTTTCTTTTGACAAACCCAGCAATTTGCGTGTTTGCAGGTGTGCGAGACTTCGAGCTCTCAATTCTGGCCTCATTTTTGAGTTCAAGATCTCCAATAAGATAGACGCCCTTAGCCCGATACCCCGCGAGATATCCGTCTCATTGGGGTTGATATCCGGTGCAGTGGCTACAACAATGAACTGAGCCAGTGCCAACGAAGCTGTAATACCAGAAGGCAATGAGAGTGTTTCAACAGGTAAGATGGCATCGTCACCTTGCGACGATGATGGAGGACATGAGGGCAATGTCGCCAAAAGTTGCACCGTCGCAGAGACAGAGTCAGCATGCCAGAGTTCCACGCAAACTGCATCAACGATGACATGGATGTCACAAAACGCCGACGCTTTTTTAACCCGATACACGACAAGCTCCTCTTCTGCTTCCGCGCCTAGGTCCCCTCCCACTTCTATCGCCCCAATCGAGAGGACAGGAGGATCATCGAGGAATTCATGATCGGAAGGGAACCCTACCGAAGCCCAGCCCGAGCGGACGTGGCAAAGCACGGGGTCCAAGTTGAATGAAAGAGTGCTCGTCAAACGTGCAACTCCAAAAGATGAAGGTTCTGAAGACACGACTAAGTGCGACTCATATTCTGCCTTCAAACCAAAATTGAACCCATTTGTTCTCATCTCCAACGTGTTCGATGTCTGATTATCGCTGTTCACGCAGATCGTACGCGCGCATATGACCCCACAGTGTACCTGTACTGAACAACGAGGAAGCTGCAGACCATCGAGATTCGTTAATAAACTCGACTTCGAGGTCGGGGCCGGATCTTTGGACTTAGATACTCTACGCTCCAGGAAATCTCGCAGATCATCTAATCTGTCCGTAAGGTCCAGGCCCCTAATCTTCAATGATGTCGCCAAAAAGGGTGCGTTCGGATCACCATTGATGAACATGCATGGCATCAACCAAGGCAAGGGCCATTGATGAATCACTGCTTGAAAATCGAGAGTACCTAAAGTTACAAGAGGGAATACGTCCCCTTGTTTATGCCTCTCCACCATAATCGTCGTGATACCAAGCTGAAATCCGTATGACTCTGGATCAAAGCACTCAAGTTTAGATGTATGACCAAGCCATTGAGCATGGAGAGGATCCGTGAAAGTACTACTTGGATGGAAACCAACGTGAATATCGTTGATCACAGTCTTGTAATAAATTGAATGTGAGGTCGTGGAGGAAAATGTTAGAGATACAGAAGTGACTTGGACAGTGACTTTGTTGATAGTAGAGAGAATAGACTGGTTGAAGTCAAAGCAATCAATACAACAGGAAATAAAGGCAAAATTATCCAGATACCTTGTAGCGTCGGTCCTTCAGTTTGCGATGAGGCTGAAGGGTAAGCTTCCCTGTGGAAGAAATAGACGACTGAAAGCGTATTCAACAAGCAGTCGTTATTAAATGCTCAGAACACTCACAGAAAACGCCCTCAGAAACGGTGTGGCACTTGCTCTCGAAGGCATCAATTTCCCTTCTAAAGAACTAAATGCAACAGTAGGTGACATTGGAAGAAACCTGGCAGAAAAGATGGTAGATGATCTGGAGCGTTTCTGAGGTACTTTCTGAACAGGGACAACAGCGGCAACTTCGGTCAGAGGCTGGGATAAAGCAGGAGTAACTGGCAACGGCGTCGTAGGTACCATTGCAGCTTTCATTGCATTGGATGCAGAAGTTTGTTTCGGGGGCACAATAGCGCGAAAAATATCATTCAAAAGATCCACCCCTATAGCAATCTCATCGATTTTCAATCCTAATGATATGCTATTGGCATCAATGGTTGCCGTTTGTGGGGAAAAGTTTAGTCGCCCATCCAAGACGACTGTTCCCGGTAATCGAAGGAAAGGCCTGGTGCTCTCATGACCTGCGCGAGCGGTCAGTAATGGAGCTCGTTAGTAAAGCAGCGCAAGACTCACCAGATTGCCGCCGCTTCGCCGTCGTACCAACAATGTCACTCAGTTTAAACGAAGCCCTAACTGTTCCATGCATCGTTCCCCAAGCCCGATCCAGTGCCCTTTTCAATCCATCTGACATTTTCGTCTTCCATCCTGCCACCCCTGAAAAAGTCCAAGGCGACGGCACAGAATCCTTCTTCCCAACTGCACATCGAACACCACTACCGAGATAAAGATCCTCTGCTAAGCTTTCCACTTGCACCAAGTCCAATTCTGCATGCAAATTGATTTCATCTGCAACGACCTGAGTGCCTGGGATGTCTGCGAGGGTGAAGACTGTGGAACGTAACTCGAATGACAGAGCTTGTGTAACAGCGCGTATCAATTGGATCCCGATACGAAGACATGCGACGACGGTATTCCGCGACAGGGGCCTCAGCCAAGGTTCGAGAGCCAGAGCGACCTTGGTGAATGCACGCCATAAGTAACCTGCCAATGGCGAGGGATCCAAGTCTGCCAAAGTCAACTTCCGCCTATGCACCCGTCTCCTATCTTTTGACTCTTCTAAAGCTTTGTCCATCTCGATTTTCAGCCCATCTATACGGATCGTCAACCGTTTGCGGCCTTGTACCTTTCCAAAGACATATCCTATTCTCTCTGCTCTGCACGTCCACCGCCCTCTTTTGAAGTAGAGGCCCTTGATGGACCTCAAACTGATGCTTCGTACGCGAATGTGCTTGGATGTCAAAGCAAGCAGCCACGGAGCGATGTATGTCCGAAGGAGGAGGGAGACTGTGGTGACCCGAGTGAGCCAGATGAGTGTCCTCGACCAAGGAGTTGTTGGATTTCCAATGAAGAAAATATAAACGAGTGTGTAGAAGAAATCATTAATGTTCCATTGAGACATTGGGATGCCTGAAAGAAACTACAGAAAAATGAAACGCGGCATATGTCTCAGGATGCGTTACGGATGAACAAGAAACATACGACTTGGTGGAATGTGGCCATCAGACGCATGTAGGTTGATGATGAGATGTATTCGGGACAGAGAATGAATGAGGATGGAGTGTGGGACAAGAGCAGGAACAGGGAAGTGGGCGACGGCGTTGGACGTTCTCCCATCATGCACTAAGACGCCCGATCATCTTCCGAGTTCGGAACATTCCACTGATCGGATCATGTCCTTTTTTCTTTTGCTACAACCTGACACAATGTTCGGGAATGCAAATCTCAGACCAGGATTTGAGCCACGTGTGAATTGAACAAATACGCCTCTTACTTCTTCGGAGATCTGAGATGAGCGGACAACTCGATGTAACTTGTCCCTATCGTAGGTAGTAGAATGTGTGTAGTTATTGGTGATCCAACATTAGCTGACGCAGAAGTCGTAGGGTGTTATATGATAAGTGAAAACTATCCTACCTCCTGGACATTTATTTCAGATTCAAAACATCACTCGCATGGAGAAAGGAATGGTTTCATCAAACTGACTGATTCTTACTGACGGATAGAGTAAATCCTGACATTCATTAAGCATGATAACTATCCTCCTGCATCAACTGTTGAAGGTCTCACTCGGAGTGTCGTACCAGAGGGCTGCGGCAGCATGTACCCATGACCTAGGGCATCCAGATGATCGGGACCTCAAGTATTATTTGACTCTGATATTATGTAATGTTTTTAATTTAATCATCAGTCGGGATGTCAAGGACACTTCATCCGCCGTCAGCACACTTCCAAATTTGAATAGCCGAACGAAACTCACCACTCTTCCGAATTGAGTTCCGCAGGTTTGTACATCCAGAATACAGGAATATTGCTCGAGAACGTGCCAGGGTTGAAAACGTGGCAACCCATGTAAGTCAGCTTATACCGATCGTACTTGTCTGCTAGCACAAGCTATCGATCATATCAGCCTTCATGCTTTTGCAATAAAAGTGGGACCTGACTAACAGTCGTTGGCAAAGGGTATAATCTCAGAGCATGGTCGTAGTCAGCTAGCACAGGTTGGATGCTCAGGGCGAGAGGACTAAGATGCATCTGATCAAGTATTGTCTGTACAAGCTACAACGAGGCAGAACGTCAGAGGAGAACTAGAAAATGTGTTAAGCCACACACGTATCGTTTCAGATCCGAACTCGAGACATCAAGTTTTGCGCCAACCATATTTCGCAAGATCTTCGACATCATATCCTCTCTAAATATCACAATTTCCTGATCAAAAAACTTGATCCGACATGGATTCGACGCAAAATGGATTTTGGATATCTTGTTCTTCAATTTACTTGTAAAGCTTGACATGATCGGCCGTTGTGGAAGTATCGAATTGAGCGTCAAATCTTGCGGTCCAGGAACGAGTACGAAGTGCGCTGTCCGCGTAATTGGGGGATATTGTGCTATTAGATCAGCGAGCGCATCGAAGCCGTCTTGTATTCATATCAGGAACAAGATATTCAAAAAGTAGGAAGAAAAAACGTACCTTCGTACCTTTGTATGTCTCGACCACTTCCTTGTGATATCGACTTGCTGGAGAAATTCCCACAGAGGACAATAACTTGGGGTATGAAATCATTCTCGATACAGTTGTCAAACATCCTTTGCAGGTTTCTGAGCGTGTTCGGAACGTCTAAGTGAACGTCAGAGAGGAAGAAGAAATGCATGTCCTGCAACTCTTCCCGAACTCTAACTGCTAGATGTGCCTAGGTTGCTCCTGAGCTCATTCCAATCCACTATCGAAGGCGTCGGACTCACGTCTTGCAATATCGACGTTGCTCCTTTACCGAGGAAATCTATATGACCATATATTGACCTGCAAAAATATGAGAAGCAGGTCAAGGTGGTGACGCTCTGACGACTTGCCTAGCAGTTGCACGAGGTTCGGAAGGCGGTTGGCCAATAGCAATCACCTTCAAGGTGGCATCCTCAGTATATTCTCCTTCAATAAGCGCGAAGCAACCCTCTGTATATAGTCCCTCTCCAGGTTCATCCTACAAATTCGGAATCAGCAGCAGTTTCCATACACGTGGAAAGACTCACCAAAGTAGAATAATCCAATACCACGCTCCCGTCCGCATCCTCTAAACACATTCTCCCTTCTTTACTATGCGTCAACATTCCCAGCAACAAAAACTTGTGCCCGGGTCTGCCGAGAAGCTGTTTTGTTGATTTCAAGGTTACCAGTTTCTCTCGGTCTCTCGAGGGAATCGTAGAGGGTGCAAAGTGTTCGTTGCGTAGGATACACTGTCGGATGATATCCAGTCTGTCCCTCATAGCGGTAATTCTTGATTCCGGAGACCCGGAAATCGACTGTGTTGTAGATGCTCTGAAATATTTATACCACCGTTGAACAATAAAAACATGGAAAAGGCATACCGCTCGAATGTGCCTCTCTCACTTGACCAATGCCACCTGGGCATCTCGTATGAATCAATGAACCATAAATGAGCTTCCAGATTCAGACCATCCTTGTACGCTAAACCATCTTCCGGGCTTCCCACGACGTCATCGTCTTGCAAGCTCGTATATACCCTTTGCAGCACCTCGACAGAGACTTTGGTGGTCGCATCTTGAACACTACACAGTTGACTTTTCATCCATGAACGAGAGCCAAGTCCTACCATCCTGCCTGTTATACTCCCTCGCGAGGGTTTCTATGCTCGATTCAAGGTCGTCTTCGGTGATTTCATGTTCAATGAGGATATGCTCAATCAAGGAGAGTGCATCTGGGCCGAGTGCATTGGAGTATTTCCTGAAGACCTGGGAGGACGAGTGAGTTGAGACCTGGAGACAATGGTAATGAGGGCTACCTTGATAGCTGTTCGTTGGCGAGCATCTGCCATGGTTCTGGTCAACCTCGAGTGTCCAAATTTGGCAACACGGCACTCCTGACCATGTACTCGACACTTGAATATGACATCCGCCCAGGCCTCGGGCTCGGGCTCTTTGAAATCGGTAAATATGTTTTAATGATGTTTTCCTATTGAAATGGCTTTCTGGCAACTTTGGCCTATTGACACACGTCTGACCAGGTGCATCCCTATGGACAGTTCTTGACTTCCTCCGCAGAATGCAACAGCACTTTCCCCAGATCGATGTTACATACGACAGCGACTCAGCTGTCTCTCCTCCTCCCATTCTCCTCCATCTCCGTCCTCACATTTCTCTCCTCTTCTCCGGCACTCACCAGCGTCTCCATACCATTCACCTCCACGATCTTCGTAACCCCAGCCCTCCTCTCATTCTCAAGTACAAAGACTCTGTCCTCAGTTCCCCAGATCACATTCTGCATCGGGTAGGCGTCAGTAGGACTTTTGGTCCTACTTACCCAAGCGGCAGTGGAGACGATGATTTGAGGTACCCTGGTCTATGGTTTGGTTTTGATGACGACGTGGAGGTCGTGGGACAGGCGGCTAGACAGAGTAAGGATAGGTTACAGGAGGTCAAGAAGATCCTTATTCTGCAGAAGGATCCGGATGGAGGTGTTCAGGATGCTTTGGGTGAAGTCATCGAGTGTCCTGTTATGCATGGAGACATTGAACGTGCAGTCATCAAGGCAAACCTTCTCTTCGTTTTCATTGTGCTGTGTCCAAGATAGCATTTTACAGGTACACGATGGTATACGCCTGCACTTTTATCCAACCAACTCTAGATCTCTACACATCAAGCTGCACACTACAACAGCTCAGGATCTCACACTCGACCTTGGACCTCCTCTTCGAATCCACTACAAAGAAGATGAACGCATGACAATCCACTCCACTAACAAAAGCACTGACGATTTCAACGCGGAGTCTGACTGTGTGTGTGTGCCATTTTATCTTATTTGCTGTACTCAACCGACCGGCCTTACAGATTTCTACAACTACTTCCAACACGGACTAGACTTTTTCATTTCTGGAAGCACACATACTGTAAAAAAGATCATAGTACACACGAATATCGTATGCTCCTTTCGTTCTCACCTTCCACTCAAATCCTTGTTTATACATCACAACAACAGCCTGGGTCACCTCTCTTTCAACGATATAAGCGCTGTAACTGGGAAATCGAAGGCGCTCCAGAAGACGAAGAAGACGGTGCGTTTACTCTGTCTATTTTTAACACTATTATCTTGAACAGTGTCTTGCAGATACACCACCTCGCAAGCGATTTTACGACCGCTTCGAAACGATCAGCCATTTTCTCAGTCCCAAAGAACCACCCCCTTCAATGCATCTCAACAGAACAGACGACGAAGATGGGCTCCAATTACCCTGTCCCATAACCCGTTGTGAGTCCTGTCCACTTTCATTTGAGAAGAGCAGACTCAAAGTCAACCAGTATTCGGATACGATGGCTTTATCCTTGAGGTTCTAGAGTCTTCTCAAGTGGCTTCAATAACATTATTCTGAACATTCAGTCAATTGGATACGTATATTTGTAATATTATTAGTACTCAAACAAAGAATTTGATATGGGGCTGGAACTCTTGGAAGACTCATTAAGAATGAACCACCTAACAAGATCAAGTGAGGCTCCTGCATCTTCAGCAGATGAATGGCCTGTGGATGCATCGCCTGTTTGGATCAACTTGCCCAACTTCTCTCTTACTCTGTCACAGGCAAATTTTCAGAGGGAAAAATGGACACCTAGGTAGGTTCGACAGACTCACATATCTTTCAACGCCCTACGATACGGCGGGCCTGCACGGTGTGGAAACAAGATTGCTGTATCGACACATCTTTTATGAACGATTCTCATCGTTTTCAAATCATTGTCTAAAGCATGTCCAACAAGGATAGTCTCTTGATTGATGAACTTATCGAGGGTCTTCCGTATTAATGCAAGTGGGGCTGTAGCTTTTGAATGATTTTCTTCTGTTACCCCAGAAAACCGAGTGTTGTAATCACTGCAGACAGCCCTGATGAGTCAGAAAGAGATATGATGGAGAGATGAAGAGCTTACGTGACGTAAACACCTTCATCCATCTGAATAAGCTCGTCAAAAACCACTTTCCCCTTGCCGTCGACGAGGGACACACGAGCGACGCGAAAACCACCGGTGGTATATACCATCTCACAATCCATAGCAGCAATATCAAGTGCATCATCCGAGTCCCCGGGAGGTCGCAAGAGTGAAAATGCGTGCCTGGAATGTAGGTCATCCAGTGATGATTCGTAAAAGACATGTCTGCCGTGCACGCAGCCCTCGCCCTCGCTTACTGGGCGAGAACAACATGTATATACACGGACCTTTTCACCTGTACAAGTTAATGGCGCAGTGTATGAGGGCGGGCTGGACCTACCACTCGCTTTGATCGTGTGTTGCTTTCCCCAGTGGTACAGACACTCTGTATCAGAGCCAGTCCGACACACTTGAAACGGCTGTGAGCAGCGTTCACATTTGACAACTTGGCCTTCCATATGAGGCACATGCCCGCCTTCATTTTGAGGTATATCAACCATATAACCCCAATTTTGCAGATCGCTTTGAGACATGATCAATGGCTCTAGCCGTGTGCGATCGAGGATGAGAGCCTGCAGCGACTTTGCCTTGTCAGCACGTTCTTTCAACTCATCTTCTGTTCCCACAGAGGAATCTGACAGGGAAGTCGGTGCTGGTCTGCGTTTGATTGCAGCGACGCATTGAATGACGGCCTGAGACGGTGAGTTGGGCGTAGGACAGAGGAAGGCACAGCATTACATTGCGGTAGGTCAACTTGCTGGACTTTTTGTAGACCTCTTCCTCTTGCTTGAGTGCGTGGTCTGCGGCGAGGCTGGGGCTTAGTGGCGATATGGAGCTGTAAAGGACGAGAAAGTGCTCGTGGAGAGTTTTGAGCATGGTCTAGCTGATATGAGAAAAGGCAAGGGAGCGCATGAGCGGAACCGACCTGTCTGACAGGAAGGGGAACGAGAGACTGAGCAGCATTGGCCCGGAGAATAGGCACGCCATTCTAGGAGGATGAGACAAAGAAGACAGGGGCAGGGCACAAGCCTACAGAGGTCTGAGAGGTAGTGGCCACGGCCACCGGTCGCTGGACCGTCCCCGTCCGTTGCAGTTTACGGGGAGGCTCTCTGACGGGAATTGGACTGGCCGACTGGGCAATCTGGCGCTTGGGAGGCTGGACCTGGACAGCAGGAACATCGAGGGGAGCAGGTAGTGGAAGATCTCCCTGGTTTCTGTGGGAGTATAGGCAAGGATTTCTGGAACACTGTTTGTCGGGGCAGACGAGGGTATGGAACAAACCGAGGACGGGCAGCATGGTGGCGAGGAGAAAGCGCCTCACGTGATTGCACCGTGCCGCTGCGTCTCGTGATGATTTTTATTTCTTACCTTGCACTACTATGCCACCATCGCATCGCACCCATGTCTCTTCCTACCTTCGCTGGGCAGTACAGCCAGGTCAGCCGAGCCCATACGAGCCTGAGGTCTAGCTTCTGACTCTTCTCAGCTTCCGCATTCAAAGTCCTCGCGCTTCCCCCTATCCTCTATGTAAACTGGGAGTTGGTCGCCCCATTGGCCCCTCCAGGCATACCAAACCCCTTTGCCAACATCTTTCTCATTGCAGGACGTGTCCCTGGATCGTCAGATACCGATCCACGCTACCAAAAATCTTATTGGGATTTGGCCTTCATCGCATACTATGTCGTCTTCTGGTCTTTTGTTCGCCAATCCCTCTCCTCTCGGGTTTCTCAGCCCATCGCGTGGCACTTCGGTATCAGGAAGCCGGCAAAGATGGATAGATTTTGTGAACAGGCCTATGCCCTGACTTACTTTACCGCTTTCGGTGCTTGGGGATGGGTCAGTCCTACTTGGTCTTTGGACTATTTTTTCTCTTGTGACGCTTGCCTCAGCGCATCATGTCTCAACTTCCAACTTATTGGTTTCGCACTGAATATTTTTGGATCAGTGAGTATTCCTTCCTGATGTGCTTCCCTTACTTACCTCATTTTCTGAAAAGACTACCCACATTGGGATATGTTGCCCGAACTCAAGCACTATCAACTCATGCAAGCAGCCTATTGGTGTCAGCAACTCATCGTTCTGGTCCTCCGTCTCGAAAAACCGCGCAAAGATTACCATGAACTCATCGCACACCACCTTGTTACTCTCTGGCTCATTGGGTACGCCAAGCATCCGCATAAATTTCACCCCCTTATTCGACTGGTTTATCGTCTATCACAGATGGAGCTATCTTATCAACTTGACATTGATTGGGAATGCCGTCTTCGTCAGCATGGATATTCCTGACGTATTTTTGGCATTTTCCAAGATCTTGAATTACATCCGATGGGACCAGGCCAAAATGTATGCATTTGGTTCCTTCGTGGGTGTTTGGGCGTAAGTACCTATCCAGAACTCTTTGCATACATGTCAGACATATGCCCAGATATTTCCGTCATTACTTGAACCTGGTCATCCTCTGGTCCGTCTGGAACGAATATGACCTCATTCCGTACGTCCACTCTTCATTTACGAACGCTCCATCTGATTATCTGCACGATATTAGCGAGACCTCTAAACGTTGGGTCTGGTCTGAGGGTACCTACCTTGTCTGGTGGATGAAATACCAAGTCTTTGCTCCTCTTCTCCTCCTCCAATTCCTTAACATTTTCTGGTTTGCCCTCATGCTCCGAATCTTGTACAGGTATAGCTAATCCCGTACATCACTACTAGGTACTGACTGGTGTTCTTTTAGGGCTCTAACAACGAATGTTGCAACTGACGAACGTTCTGACGACGAGGATGACGATGATGGTGATGGTGATGACGATGACAGCCCAGGTACCCAAGATAGTCAATCCAAAGGAACTAAGGAGTCCAAGAAGCGCAAATAATTCTCGCCTCGGAAACCATGGCTCCACAAAACATCTTCTCGCTTATTTGGACAAACTTACCATCGAGAATAATAAAGATATTTTGGATATACCAGCGACTAACCTAGCACATCGTGATTTATGTCTTGCTTGTTTACATCCAGTTACAACGATCTTTTCAGTTTCAATCCCTTGATTCATCACGCAAAGGAGGTGTTGTGCACGTTAGGGCCAATATAGTCATCCTCATCATAATCACTGTTCTCTTCCCAAGGCTTAAACTCCACTTCAACTGAACCAGGAACTGTGCGATTGGGCCACCTCCGCTCACGCTGTTCATCCAGAGCTTCACCTTGGGCCATCTGTATCATTGCTTCGAGAGTATACTTCCGTTACGATACCTTAGCTAAAATCAAATGCAATAGGACTAGGTCACTCACATAAGCATCGTTCCCGGCATTGTGTAAGAATGTAGTATCTATTCCCAACATCCGACAAGTCTTCTCTAAACTCCTCCCTTGCTCTTTTCCAGATAAAGCACCATACAAATCAGACGTATCGACGACGAATAATCCGGATTTTGGTACACCGCTATCAGGTAAGAGGTAAGATAAATTTTCGAGAGGTGCTTCAATGGAATCTGATTTCATGTATTTGATGTCTTGATGATTGTCGTGGAAGACCAGGTATAATGGACTGTCGGGCGTTTGAAACGATGCGAGGAGATGGTGAAGGCGAAATTTCAATTCTGATTTGGTGATTTTTTCCGATTTACCAAAGTTATAATGCTAAGTGAGTATTCCTCATTTGAAGTTCACAGAGAGAAGGCTGGTGTGGCGAACTCACGTATCGGAAATCAGGAACATACGTCCCGTTTCTATACTTCTCCCCTTCTTTGATGATCCAATGCCCATTCTCTCTTTTCTCGTTCCTTTGTTCGTCCCATTTGAGGATACTATACCCCATTTCTGTAATCACTGTATGGTCGCGCTCCCAGCCTTCGAAATCTATTGCAAGCCATGTTCCACTCTTTGCTGAGACGAGTTCTCTAACACGTTGGAATGCATAGCGACGAGCAATTAAAACTGGATTAGAGCCTTTCAGACGTTTATTATGTTTGTCCAAATTCTTAAGTGCGTAGAGTATGTAAGCAATCTGGTGTGGCGTAAGCGAACTGACCTTGACGGCACCGCGGAGAGCACCCCCGTCGGGATACGCATGAGCCGTGACATGCTTCAACTCAGAGGGCAGAATCATACAGTCCGAATAGGGGATTGGAAGTAATGTTTTGCTCAACTTCATCGCGTAGAGCCAGTATCGTACATATTCCACTTGCTTAGAAGAGAATAAAAGGCGAACTTCTCCAGACTGAAATGTACCTGAACATCACGTACAAGATAATGATAATCGACGCTTGTGACGTAACAACGGAGGTACATACCATGGTAAAGTTGGATTCCTTTCACACCTTCAATATGCAATGGATGATCTTGATGTGTTATTGCATCGTGTGCTACGGAGAAACACGCACTTAGACACGCATTTCAACATCGGAAAGGGGACTGAAACAGACCGAGTATCGCTTTCAGTGTGGCCCCATCTTCATCGTCGGATATAGCTTTGTACCTTTTTATTTTCATCTACTCAGAGGATTGGAGTGACGAACTCTGCAGACGTACCACTCAAACCAAATATCGGTGTATCTATAATAGCCGGTAACGACATCATTATCACCAGCCATTCGTTCAATGTATCAGTGAGAAAAAGAAAGAAAGTTTACGGTGTTAGAAAAGGTCTTGTCGATGGCACAGTACGATTATTTGAGCCATCTTTGATTCCAACTGATTGGTTAATTCAGCCCCTAAATCCTGGACCTTCCTTTTTCGGTCAGCGCGGTTCAACTTGCCGCACGGACACAAAACACCCTTCCTCCTTCACTAAGCTCTTTTTGCTTTTATTGAAATTTGAATGGCACAAATAACACAGAGTCATGCAGGTCCTTCAAGGAAGCGGAAAGCAGCTCCAGAAGAAGACTCAGAGCCTCCAACACCTTCACCGCCAAGGAAAAAGAGAACGGCCCTAGCGGAACGCCCTACTGCACGTAAAAGTACTGGTGGTGTTCCGCCTATAAGTCGACCTCCACAGGCACAAGGTATATCTCCTTCAAAACAAGATTAACGATGAAGAGGATTGCTGAGATACTTTTGGATTATTCGCTAGCGAAGAAACATAGATTCAAACCGGGTGTAGTTGCGATACGGGAAATCAAAAAGTATCAGAAGAGCAAAGATTTGTTACTGAGGAAATTGCCATTTTCACGATTGGTGCGCGATTGGCCTGGTTCGTTCTGCTTGGAGTATCCACAACTGATACAATATTGGTGGGAATGGCATAGGTGAGGGAAATTGCAGAGGATATGACCACAGATCTCAATGGCCATGGAGACGCGGAAATTCGATGGCAGAGCTCTGCTTTATTAGCTCTGCAGGAGGCCGCAGAAGCCTTCTTGGTTCACTTGTTTGAAGACGCGTGAGTCCTGCGCCTCTCAATCCTGAAACATGTTTATGAAGACCGGAAATACAGAAATCTGTGTGCAATACATGCTAAACGCGTAACTATCATGCCAAGAGACATTCACCTCGCCCGTCGGATTCGTGGTCCTTGGGGCGGTCTAGGATGAATCATTCATCGCATACTTCACTTTGCTCTCGTCTCTCCTTGATTTTTGTGTTGTGCATAGGTTATAGTTGCGGGTCTTACCTGAACTCTGCTCAGCTTTTGTTCCTTCGATCTTTGCCTCTGGACATGTATACCAGCCAATCTAAGTGTCACGTTGAAACACAGGATGCGCGATTAATAAAAGCCCGAGTAATTAGTCTAGAAGGTGCTGGCATGGTCAATGCAGGATCCTTAAAACTGACGTATTTAGATGAGCGTTACGGTCAAATTAGATCAAGACCAATTCATCGGATGCCCCAAACCCTGGTGGGTGGGCTCCCTTCGGTTTTCGAACCACGTTGTCCTCATCCCGCTAGGCTCATTGCAAGGTATCCAAATACTACTCACATTAGGCCCCATGTTTCAGTGTCTTAGAAAGAAACTTGATGAGACGTTTCGCAGCCGGTGCTTCAAATTCTTTTTCCGCAAGTACTTGTCGTACCATGTACTACTTGGCGCCCTCTCCGACGACTGTCGATCCAATCAAAGATGATTGTCTGCACGAGGCCAAACCCTGCCGACGTGACCCAATATAATTGTACGCCCTATACAAAACTCAACCTCAACCATGAATCGGGTCAACAGTGGATATTGAAGCGCACCCCAGGCACAAGCATAGCGAGCCCAATCCTCGCAATGGACAACCCCCTCATGATACTCTTCAAGGGCGACTGTATGTAGGGTTTTCCTTGTCGCTCGGCTTTGGCAGCCTTCCACTCATGGTATTTCTTTTCCCTCTCCTTCTCTGCCAGAGTTAGCCACCAATTCCGCGTATCTACGTTTGCCATACTAATGACGCCGAGAATGATGGGCAATGTCATTGTAGGATCGGAATGTGCAAGCGACGTGAGCGTTAGGAAGGATTCAGATCGGAAGGGAGTGAGCGGATCGGCGGCTGCACAAGAGAGAATCATAGAGAACACGATGTAAGGAGGTGCCTGGACGAGGGCAGAAACGGGTATTGTCCACTTGGGATCACAGTTACGCTCCTTAATAAGTTCGCTGAATTTTTGAGTCATCTGAGTGAAGGGTCAACAGCGCTAGTGGACAGGGTGTCACAAACATACGACAGCATTGACGCGTTCACGATGTGTGTCGACGAGAAATTGCTTCTGTCCGCGGATGCCTTCCGTCTGCATGGCCTGAAACTCCCGGCGCTGAACTACTGGAAGCATTTTCTCGACGTCTTTCTGAGCTTGCTCCATTTTGGCAACCTTGCCACGACTCTGCCAGAAAATAAACACGGTATCCCTCGAGAGTCTCTGAATCACATACCCATAGCACCGTGGGCAGAAACGCCAGACGCAGGAGAACAGTTCCAAGGATAATGGTAGATGCGTACGGAGGAAAAGACGGAGGAAAGGGAAGCGCAATGGCGAGGTCGAGAAATTCATTTGCTGCTGGCGTCAAGCGATGGTAGAACTCTGCCCAGAAAAATCTTCTGTGTTCCCGGGGAAGAGACGGACGAACACTTACACTCACAACAAGTGGATGGCTGCGAAGAGCAAGCATTTCCCTACGCGTGACCCCACCAAAATGGAAATGACTTCGATCATAAACTGTATGGTACTTGCATAAACAACATATTATCCTATGAACCTGTCTCTCCTTGACATCAAAACTTGAGTTCATGAGGGAACTGGTTTTTCGACAAGCCCCAGCTCGATCTGAGGTACTTTCCAAGTTCTGGTGTCTCCTTTACAACATCAATCACAACTTTATCAACCGCCTTCTGGTCAGCAGCCTTGGAAGCCGGGAAGGCCTCCTTGGCTTTGGGCTTTCCGTCTTCGAAAAACTCATCCTCGGCGGAGCGAGCACTCTTCACGGCAGCCCTGGTGAAGTAGGCATCATTGATCTTCTCATCAACCTGCCAAGTTGATTCCAGCCATGAACAAGATCAAGTCGGCCAAACACATACCGTCAGCCCTTCTAACTCAATCTTGGTTGAAGTAGCAATGACATAGGCCTGATTGACCCGTCGAAGGGGCACACCATTGATCTTGTAAGGACCAGTCACCAGCAACAATCCACTGGACAACTGCTTCAAGAAAACGACCCTCTTTCCACGGAAACGACCAGCTAACAGAATCAACACGGTTCCAGGAGTGATGGAGGTACGGAGGGTGGGGGATTTATGAGATTTTCGGCTCTTCTTAGGTTGATGCACATCCTCAGGGGGATAATAGCGGGGCGCTTTGTGAACAGGGACATGACGCTGGCCTCCGTTATTTGCACCACCCACAGTCTTCTCAATAGTTGTCGCAGACTCCTCAGCGACAGGTTTTTCGGACTTTTTGAGGCCCTTGAAGAGACCGCGCTTGGCGAAGAGCTGGGAACGACTGAGGTTTCCAATTCCGGGTGCGAGTTCCTTGCTTCTGGCCATCTACGACCTATAGTCAGTCGCCATATATTCCAATAGCCAACACCATACCTTGTTCTTAAAGTCTTCGAGGCCGACACCACCAATATAAGGTACTTGATGCGTAGCGCACTCGGGTGGCTGCAAAGCTACACAGTTCTGACGGAAATTTCCGTGAAGACTAAACAACACTGATCCCATCATCTTGATAGGCGGCTGCACGATTTACCATATCTATCTATCAATATTTGAGTGTGTGCTTTGTGACTTTTTCCTCCTCATAAGAAAGGTAGTATTCTTGAGCATCTGATTAACATCTTTTAGGCATGTCTAGTAGGGCTGAAATGTTGCGTCTGAGGATCTGTGATTACATAAGGAATGCTTATTAGGCGACATTGCAACAGATACCGCCTCCTTAATCACTATGACTGAGCAGAACTTGCAGACAGGTCTGTACAGTGTAAAACAGCATGTCTCTCTGCTGAAAAGAGTACTAGATGAAAGGATCGTAGTCTGGTTTGATATCGACAACACGCTTTACTCGGCCAGCTCCATGATCTCACAAGCCATGGGAAATAGGATCCACAGTGAGCTACTCGAACCCAACACAGAACTTTCTTACTATATTCTTGCTTAGCAGAAATCCAGATTACTTTGTCGACATCGGTCTAAGCCACGAGGAGGCTGCCGTGCTGCATCATCGATACTACTCACAGTATGGACTGGCCCTACGCGGACTCAAGCGCCATCATGCCGTCGGTAACGCAATATCGTGTATAGTCGAAACCTGGGCTAAGTGAAATATGACTTCTAGATGCATTGGATTTCGATCGCAAGTGCGATGGTTCGTTGCCCCTCGAAGACATGATTTCATATAATCCGGCTGTACGCAAAGTTTTTGAGGACATTGACTGCTCCAAGGCTCGGATTTGGGCATTAACAAATGCATATAAGCCGGTATGTGAACTTGGTCCTTGGCTGTCATGCTTCTCTCATCTTTACTAGCACGCGGAGAGGGTCCTGCGGATCTTGAAACTGATGGATCTTATTGAGGGAATTGTGTACTGCGATTACACCATCGATGATTTTTCATGCAAGCCAGAGGCAGAATTTTATCAGCTAGTAGGCTATGTGTCCCAGGTTCTGGATGAATCTGTTTCTAACCGAGAGCTCAGGCAATGAAACAAGCCGGTATCACCGATCCTTCCAAGTGCTATTTCATTGATGACAATCGGGGAAACGTCAATGGTGCTATTGCTCAGGGCTGGCGTAAATGTGTCCATTTTCGAGAGAAAGGACTCGAGGTGATGGAAGGAGGTGTTACAAAGCAGATTGGAAGTGAGCCACTTGACTCTGCGAAGGACAATGACAGCATATTCGAGGTCAGCACACTAGAACAGCTCCGCGACGTCTGGCCAGAGATCTTTAAGCAATGAACTTGGCCCGACATGTAGCAAACCAAATTTAGATTAGATTACGCACGTAGCCTTGACAATGGACTATCAACCTCATTATGCTCAACCGTTCACCCTCATAGAGGCCATCGGTCTTGACGTGTCTGTAATTACTGAGGGTAAAGTCGAGTGACGGTCGTATCATCCACCTGAGAGCTTATAGTCTTATTCAGAAATTGCGCGTCTTCTCAACTCCCTGAAGCATCTGCGGGAGACCCAGGAAATGTTGCGAGACTATCAATCCACAGAAATGCCAGAAACAGCTGATCTGGAAATTCAGAAGGTGCTAGATGAAAACGAAGTTGTGATGTAAATGCCATTTCCCCTCTCCATGCACCTTGGTTAACATGCATAGTGGATCACAGACTGAACGAATATCCATCCTCAGGCTGGCGTTGCTGGAGAAAGGTGTCGTCGATAGCGATCATCATGCACCAAATGTACCCTCGAGTACAAATACAGTCCAGACCATTCATCTTGACGAGACCCCGACGGTAACTACGAGCCAGGACAACAGACGCATCGTGGACTATGAAGGAGAGGGTATACACCTTTAGAAGAATAGGTGTCGAATTGGACGCGAGCTTTCGATGCATGGCATCTTGTTCATAATGTTAGTGCTACCCGTATTCTTAGCATGGTTCCAAGCCATCCCTTCAGAAGCAAGGTTTTCCCTGTGCTTGAGTGCCAACGTCCAGTTTTGCTATGGATTCAACCAATAAAGCAAGAAGACCCTCGCCACACTGTTCTCTTTATCAGCTAGAATAAATCTTCCGCCGTAGAGGTGAACAAGGACAGCGCGCATTATGGCCTTCATAGGCAGGGGTTCTGGTTCTCGGTTGATGTCTCTGTATCACTAGTTCCAGGTTTCTCCATACATCCAGGATAGCTCGCCGAATCCACGAAAAAGAAGCTGAGGGACAAGGAGGTATCTCAAACGAACAGGGAGGCTTTCGACCTGTAGAGAATCATCCTTCGCATGCCGATGGACACCAATGTCCGAGATCTAACAAGTAGGTAATATGAAGCCGTATAGAGGAGATCCTGATTGTCTTTCCAAACTGAACTATTCGGACGTCGCATACCTGCTCCAATACTCTTCGACCCTATCGGTATATCAACAAACTCTACACTCCGTTGAGAAAGCTTGTCCCAGGGAAGGTGGCAGGAGAGCTTGGATTGCCGATGCATCAACTCATATGTCAACCCCTGTACCCTGTTGAATAGATTATGCGGATCATCCTCATCCCAGCATTACCTACCAACGACTGCGTCACAGTCTATCGAAGATGTGGTGAAGGCTAACGACAGGGTTGCCTCAAATAGAACGGGTAGTGACTATTCGTGCGTACAATGACTCGAAACGGCGTCAATACCCTAGGGTTTTCATGGCTTTGAGTAAGTCTATGCGCCTGCTTATGACCTGATCAACTTAAAATTGCCGTCGTAGAAAGTTAGCTAGTTAGAAGAATGGTTCCGATGTCTGCATGTTGACTGTGGTCTCTTAGTATCAACATCCTCAACTGTGCATGAGTGCTCAACCTGCCCCACAGCAAAACGTCATCCCAAAGCCTCAGTTAGATTCTATTACGACGGCACGGTAGTTGGATCGCTTCCTTTTATCCCATTCTGTTGACATAATGCGTAGGTTGGTAATGAGATGGGGATCTCTGACCCTGTGTTCACAAGGGAGCACGACAAAGAGTTCAAAAAATCAAAAAATCCGATTCCGGGATATGGATCGACAGCTGTGTATGACAAGGCATATATTTGGGAGAAAATGCCGCGGCTTATCAAAAGGGTGAGCGAGGTAGAGGCATCGTAAAAGGACTTTCATTCACGCCAGTTAGTGGGAAAGAATCTCTCCGTTTGTTTCGAAGGGTTGTACAGAATGTTGAGGATGCCAAAGAGCTGGTTGTGATGGTATAGCTGGCCGACAGGTTGATGGTGCATTTGGGAGCTTGGAGATCTTATCGGGGGTCGTTGGTGCTGTCGGTGATAGTGAGTATTGGTACCAACAGTTCCAGTCTGATTTGTCCGCTTTAGAAATGTCCACCATCTTTGGTTTCGGAAATTCGGATAGGTGCCGACGTTTTGAAGGTGGCTGCGCAGCCACCACACGCTGTCCATATTGGAAGATTGTATATCTGGGGTACGTCTCATGAAGTGATGAAGTGCTTGTCCACATTAAGTTTACATTAAATATCCGAGTTGCTCGCGCGAGGACCGTTGATATTTTGCACAGGACTCAGATATTCTCAAACTAGATACCTCAATTCGAGATATTGGTGGGAGTGCGCTCAAGTATCAACCGTCTGGTTTACTTTTCCTCTCAGGGCATGCCAGACTATGATGGTTGCCTCAAGGTTATAGCCTCGACCAGGTTATATTTACTACATCGTATTGTAAACCTGGGTCACTGCTTCTATCTAGGCTGTAGATCAATCTTTGGTGGGGTTGCTTGCTCTCTTTATCTTCCCGAATACCTGCGCTTAACTTAAAAGGCTCTGTACCGCTAGCGACGAGCGTTATTATTCGATAGCCGACCCAAGTGATAACTTCTCCTAGAGCATGTAATCTAATCAACTCCATACTATTTCAAGACCATCTTCGATGCCGTAATTAGACTATGGAATGATTCATGGATCTAGGTCGTCTTGGTTTCATGTCGTTCAGGTCTTGAAACTGACGGGTTTCAAGGAAGCAGGGGAGAGGAAGCAGGGAGAGGTTGTAGCCGAATGGACGGTGGCAGCATTTTCCTAAATTCCCAAAATTATTGTAGACAGAGCTCGCGTCTGGAAACTTACACAATTCTGCGGGTTAGATTTTTTTCTCTGTCTTTGCAGCTCAAGCGAGGGAAGCAAGACCGTTGGACTAACGAAATTTGAGTCTCACTGACGAATCAGTAGCTCAAATTTCTACCTCGAAAGGAGTTGACTACCTCGTGTATAGTCCAGGGAGACAAGAGACTTGGAATGCCGGAATACGTTGCCTCCTGCAACACACTTAAAAACAAGTAGGAAAGATCATGAAAGCATAATCTAGTCTATTGAGGAAACCATGTTTCGAGAAACAGGATAGGCATTGGTTAAGGCGATTTGCTACGCTTTAAGGAAGCAATATGTGTCTGCCCGAAACCACAATCTCAATTCACTAGACAGCGTAATTTTTTCGGCGCAATGGTATGTAACAGGTCGATAGGAGGTAAATGAATGTAGGCTAACGTCTCTTGGTCGTTTTCCTTCTTCTTCCTCCGAATTTCTCTACTGGCAGACTCCGCGTAGCTAGAGAATTACCTTTACCATCATTCTCATGGGGAGTATTCTCTCCACTTCCCGTGCCTCCAGAGGTCGCAATAGACGAGGTATCATCTGATTCGGACTCGTCGACAACATATGGTTTAGTACCTTCCTTAGCCTTTTCTTGCTTAGAAGCCAGTTTAGTAAAAAGGCATCTCACAAGCGCGATAAACCACGTGTTGTCGATGGAAGGTTGTGCAGCAGTAGAGCTATCTACAGGATGTAGTATTCCGTCATCGGCAAGCTGAAGAATATTCCTGAGGACGAACAAAATGACAAGATAAAAGACTCACAAGGTACACATCTTGACCCTCAACAACCATCTCTATCCACTTATTGTTTTCAACAAAGCCAGCCTCATCGAATTGTTCTCCAAGATTAACACGGACTTTACGTTGACCTGTGATAGGAATCATTTTTGGTCCCCAGGCAGCACGTCGTGCTCGTCCTGTAATGAGTTCAATTCTTGCGAGATCTTTCTTATAGTTGATCCTCTGGACCAGCAGCTGCAGCGCCGAGGTAAACAATGTCAGAAATACGAGGACGGTCTAGATATCTCTGTTAGAGTAGCTAGAATTGGGGTACATGGCCGATACTCACCCCAAGTCCGGGTCTGAAACGCGAGTAGTAATATCCCGTGCCCCGCCATCTTGGGACGCCATTTTTATAGAAGAAATCATACCTGACAGAATGTGAAGAGGAATAAGGGAGATAAGCAAGTGGAGTACAAACCTTCTTCGGCTTTCCTTGTTTCTCAGAATATTGGAGATGACACCTAGACGCGCGAAACGTTCATGAGCACCCTTGACGCCAGGGTTTTTATCAGGGCTACAAAGAGGAAGCCTAAGCTGTATTTACAGATGTATCTTAGTCTTGACGCTTACTGTAACTTGATACTGAGCTTCCGGTAGGCCTTCGCGACTTCAGGGGTAGTCGCCGTAGGTGTTACGCCTAGCCAGGAATAGAACGTTGTTCCTTTGCCTTCTGCATTTTCTAGAGCGCTGACAAGATCAAAAATCTCATGGTCCTCCTGCAGATGAAGGTAAATCTCGTTAAGATGGATTACAAGGGTGTTTTCGAATGGACCTTTTCCCACCTGTAAAGTATTAAAGCACAGATGTATGATGTCAGGCTTTTGGTGACTCACGCGAGGGCAACTGTTGCTAGAACAGTCAAGAGTGAAAATAGGAAATAGAGTCTCATTTTAATGCCGTCCTCCTTCCGAGAGCAAGGCTGAAGTTTACAGATTCTTAAGGAGTGAAGTTACTAGCGCAGAGTCTCTGCTGAGTCGAGCTGGCATCAATAATTTTGATTTTAGTTGTCCGTGGGAATATAAAGAAAGTGGACCGCATTTGGTTTCGCCTTCTAACCCATCGCTGTTGATTTGTCTTGAGGCTTGACTTGCCGACTAGTTTATTTTTTTTACTGGAATCTTATATTATCTTGGTGCTCGGTGCATATCTGAAACATGGCCCCGAGGCGACGATGTCCCACTTGTAGTTCGAGACAATGGCATAAATCCTCAAGTGGGCTGGTTGTGTGTAGTGAAGGGCATGTCTTACAGGTGAAAAGACATTTCGTTTACGAGATGAGATTTCGCTCCCATCACAAACGCTGTTGTTAATTTGTAGATTTAGAATTACAGAAGTGAGACGAATGAAGTCGACTACAATGTCGGACATGTCATGCATAAACGCAAGATGAAGAGTGCGCTCAAAAAAAATGAGCAAAGGAGTAATGCAAACCCGCAATGTACGTTTCAGCCCTTTTGATTCGCACAGACCAGCGTTATTTATCGAAAACAAGTGTATCATGGCGCCCGGGGTCGCTATCACTATTTTCTATGTCAACAGCACCTACTCCGCATGCAGGTGGAAGCCATCACAAAGCTCTGGAATCTACCTCCTGAGTTTGAGGTACAAAATTCAACATATCATCACACTCCTACTTCTCTAATGGAAAAAGCAGACCGTTTGCCGTGACATTTGGAGCTTACACCTTTCTTTAATGAGGGACACCCCCCCTCCAGAACCTTGGTTGCATCTGCAAGAACAGGAGAACAGTGATCGAAATCAATCTCAAGGTAATCTGATGCACCAGGCGGCCAACGCCAACACTCCCGATAATACTACCGAACCACTTGAATCCTCAGTCGACAACGGTGGGGATCAAGAAGATGCAACAGAAGAGGGGAAATCCGAGACTGATGACAATCCCGAGATGGAAGAGCTCCTTCGCCAGAACTCTGAGATTTCGAGTTCATCTGACGAAGATGATCCAGATGATCCAGCTCTGATTTCAGAAAGAATACATATGGATGAGCGGAGATGGACAAGGATGGCTGCAGGACCAGCAAGTGCTCTCGCTGTGATTATGGTTGGACTCTGGCAGTTACGCATCCCAGTCATGTATAAAGACTTTGCTAGGTTTGTTCCCAAACCAACAGCCTGTTATGATCTGTTTATCTGGTTGTAGAATCATTGAATCATATGAGCTCCCTTATCTGGACCCTGTTCGCTTGCTTCCCTCAAATATGGTGATCCATCTCACGAAGCACAATATCCAGGCACTATCTCCCCACGTATGTCTTTCAAGCTTCGCGCCACTAGCCTTTGGCACTGATATTTGTCAAACAGCATGCTCCTGGTACATTGCTAGTTCACAAATTGGCGAGCCGCCTAGTTAAGCGATTATATGCTACTTACGGTATTTTCACCCCCGAATGTAATGCAGCCCCTCTTCTCTGGCGTCTGACGCAAGACATGAATGGAACGCGTGCGTTTCCTACCACTTGCTTTTTTAAAAAAAGGATTTACAAAAAAAGATCCAGCTACTTTATATATCCTTGTGAAACGGATTGCACACATTCTCAAGCTACCGCTCACTCTTCACCCCTCTCTTGCACCTGGATTGAGGCGTGTCAGGTCAAGAGACCCTGAACATCATAAATATGACAACGTTCCTCCAGAAGTAGCGCTGATGGCTTCTATAATTATAGTACTTAAGATGACCTATGGATTAGATGGGAAACCGAGGTACTGGCGAGTTTAATACTCTATACATTGGCTCGAGTATAATTTTTGCCGTGCAGATACCCCAGAAATGCGGGAGACCCGGCGCTGGCACTTCCGCAGGCTGACGAATGGATTACAAGGCTGAAGGAGCAAGACGGACTTGATGCGGCCACGAAAGATGTTCTATTTAGCTCAGAGAATGATTTGTAAGTGATTGTAACCGTAATAGGATGCTGGGGTTCAGAAGAGGAGTAGGGCGGTCGGCGATCTGGGTGGAAGTCTCGTGGATGATTATCTGGACTTCTGTGAGCATGCCCTTTTAGGCACAGAGAAGAGTAAGTTTATTCTTAAAGCACAAATGGGTTGTGGCTGATGGGTTCTATCCGTTAAGGATCGGATGACATCATTGCGACGAGCCACTTCCCCGTTGATGGTAATACCTCGTGTCACCGAGCGTTGGAGGCAAGACCATCGCGGGGGGCGATGTCAGCTGGAGCATGGGCCGATGAGTGCGAGCCGAAATGTCTCCGTCCTTCCGAGGAATATGCCATATGGAGATCGCGAGATGTACTTGGAACACTGGCGGAGGAGTTAAGAACTGTAATCAAACGGGCGGCTAAGTGTATTCGGACAGGAGAAGGCTATCTAGGTGTGGTTGTGGAATACTACGAGAGGCGGATTGTGCGGTGGTGGGAGGAAGAGAAGCGGCGAGAGAAGGAATCATAGTCAGTCAGTCAGTCAGTGCAATAGAGATACAACTTGCCGAGCACGTGATCCACCGTGGTTTTGCCCCTTTTTTTTTCTCAGATTCCCGTTTGGCGTCCAACGCGCAGGCCATATCTGCCTGGAAGCGCCCCAGCCGACTGCATGTCCCTCTGATTTTCTTTCCGCCAATCCAATGCGTCGCCTCGCTGCCGTCTTCTCCTCAAAGCGTGATAGATCCAACCCGTCACAGTCTTCCAACCTGCAACTTCCTCTCACTCTCCACACACCATCTTCTACCCTCTCCACTCCTCAGCTCAGTTCCGCCAGCGACCATGCACAGTCTTCAAGCTCGTCCAGCGGCTCCGCAAGTCTTAGTCTGCCCACTCCCGAGGAAGACTCTCGGCCCACTTCCTTGGCTGGGAAACACACCAGGCGATCATGGAAGAACTGGCTTACTGGAAAGCGCTCAGAGTCAGATTTTCTTCCGCTTTCCGGCTTTTCAAAGCCTCCAGACCGGAATCGACAAATGCCGACACAGGACGAGCGCCCGCCCACGTTGCAGTTACAGGGTCCCAGAACTACACGTAGAGCACGCAAGGAATCAGATGACACGGAAGACGAGCCTTTAGAGGACTCAGAGGATGACCGTCGTTCTTCGATTAGCAGGCTCAGGTTTGTGGCCTCTCCAGAAAGGGCTCGTCACAACCTCGAGATCTTGATCAACAACGGCATCAATCCCCTCCTACCTGCAACTCCCTTCCTTCAACACTCCCCCTCCTACCTCTTTCCTCGTTCATGCAATCGGCCACGACCGACTCCAGTGTTCGACATGCGGCACCACATGTTCAAACGGCGGTTACTCAAGCGATTGCAAGACTTATCTCCTGAAGATGAAAAGGAAATATTGCCGTTCTCCTTGAGAGATGCGCCAGTACCGCTTCCTGCTCTCAAACTCCCGAGTCACGAAGTCATACGTCCTCCAAAGTCAGCAAAGATTTCTTCCGCCAGCCCTGGAGTACGACAGTGGATATCTCGACCATGTTTCGAGGATCGGTTCTCTGTCTTCCTCCCTTCCCGGGATGGCGTCAGGCAAAATCCCGTGGTTGGCACATTAGCGGTCGCCGCCCTCGAATATTCCGAGTTCTTGGACACAATGGTCGATCCCGGCTTTGACCCCTCGTTGCCACCGTCTGAACCGTCACAGGATGTTCAGTGGATGTCGCTGTTGCAAGATCTATTGCCAAATCAATCACCGCCCCTTGAGACTAGTACCGATCTCGCTTTCCATCCTCGTTAGTACTACCGTCTCTTTTTTGACGTCCTTTGACCACTTTCATTAGCCCCCGCGCACCCTCGATCCTCTTACTTGCCATCACCGTCACCACTGCGTAATCAACACAAGTCAGATGTATCATTGTCTGATTCAACGTCGCAGTCTACTATCCTCCCTCCTGTTTTCAGTGTGGTTCCTTCGATGTCTTTGCAGAACAACAATAAGAATCTGCTCCCAGGTGCACTTGCAACCACTCGAACTCCCGTTACTGCTCCAGTAAAACGCGTGGTACGTTTTGTAGAGGAAGACACAGAGGACAAAGCACCATTGTATCTTGTTCGGCAGAAGAAGAAACAGGAAGAAAAGGCAAAGTTCCTCAGAACAGAACAGCGAAAGAGGTTGATGGAGCAAGAACAAGAGAGGTGTAGACTAGAAACAGAGGCTTTGGCACAGGAGCAGAGAAGATTGGCAAAGGAGAAAGAAAAGAAAACAATGGAGCAGCGACAATATGCCGAGCTCGTTGCCTCAACTCGGTTCAGGAGAGAGAATCAGCGAGCAGGGATCATACCGGGATTGAAGCTGGACAGTAATGGCAACCATTTAGCACCCTCGCATCCAACCGCATCTCTGCGGGAATCGGAACGTGATTGGCCTCGCGAGCCACAAAGAAACCCTCTGATGCCTCACCACACTAGTTCATCGACCTCAATTCCGCGGAGAGATGCGTCGGATTCCGCTCTTTCTCCCTCTCATCTTTATTCTCCTGAAACCTCCAGTTACCGTAGCGGTGGCTATTCTCCTGGTGGTAGTACCAGTGGTCATGATCATCAATCCCGCCCTGGCTCCATGTACTCTAGTTCGTCTGAGGACGGCTGGCTTAACAACAAACGCCACTCAGTCTTATCCAACAACTTTACTCGACCATTCCCTGATCGAACCAACCTGTATCCAATACGATCCAGTAGTAACCAGAGCTTTCACAGCAATTCTCCTGCACTAATCCCTCAGGCTCCTAATTTTCCGATGCAGGAGATGATGAACAATTTTGTTCTGCTCCCACCTTCTGCCCCGTTTATGAAGTATCAACACGGCCGATATTCCCGAAACTCTTCTCCAGGTCGCTCCACCTCCCTTGGTTCTCTGCGTGGCATTTCACCCAATTCGAGCAGCGATCGTATCATTCACTCCCGACAACCGTCAGGACGACTCAAAGATTCTGCTTCTCTTTCACCCAGCACCTCACTCAACTCTATTAACTCGGGATCAACACATATGAGGTCATATAGCCCGGATATGCGACGTGCCAGCATGCCGGCACCTGGTACAAATCGTGGTTCTACAAATCGTGGTTCTGCTCCCCACTCACAGCCTGGTTCTTTACCTCGCGGCCGCGCTTTAACGCCACACTCACAGAGTGTACAAGATATTCAGCAAACTCAATCGCCAAATCCTTGGACTGCATTGCCAACCCAACGGGGCCATTTGCCCACGGCAATGCCTATGTCGCCATACACGCACTCAACAGACTTAAATTCATCCATCAAGAGTTCGGTTTCGAGGAGATCTCATAGGGAAAGATTGAGGCAAAGAGATTGACCAGCTCATGATTTAGACTCTGCGTTTACCGGACTTTCGGGACTCACGGATCGGCTGCTGCCATGTATCACTCCTTTCTTCACACATGAACTGTTCACCACCATAAAGCACATAGGTTGCAGTACTCTTTCATTTGGACTTCACGACATGTTATGCTTTACTCCTCTCATTCTATATGCCGAATCTAATCTGTTAATTGTACGTATTGTACAACCAGAACATCAACTCTGCCACTCTCTGCAACCTCACTCTACTTTTCCTTCCCTGAACTTTCTATCCTTTAAACCAATTTCCATCATTTCATCGTCCAATTCCACTACGTTTTCGGGCTGTACTTGGGACGTTTATGCCAGCTGTAGACTTTTTTTCAGTCACACAGACTGCTTTATTTAGTCTATTGCCGCTGAACATTAACATCTTCGGAGATCAACGAATGATATGTTTGTCGATCATCAATCGATCGTTAAAAGTAGGTTCTAATGCACCATTGTACTCACGTGTTCCAAATGAGGTTCCAAATGAGAATCCAGCCCTTTGAATCACGACTTCCTCACTCTCTCAACATGTTCAATTAGACTGCCACTATTTCTACTTGTTTTTCTGACAGCGCAACACTGTTATCCATCCCCATCATCACTATCACCAGCAAAATTTGACCTCGAATGATGGCAAATGGAGCAAACCTGAAAATCGATATACCTGCAGGCATCGGGGAGGATGCATCAGGTAACGGATTTCCTCGTGTTTTCCTCCCAACCACGTCTGAAAGTGTCCTTTTTGCCAGGAAACCAGGCCCCCTTGACTCCCCTATCTAAGGTACTTTATCCCCTGTCACTCTTGTAACAGCGCCATTAACAAAACAGTGTTTTGATACTGCACCTGGTTTCTGGATTGAGGCTGCAAGTGGGTGTTCCCAGCAGGTTTGTCAAAATACATTTTTTGCCATTAACAATACCTAGATATCGGCACGAATCAAGACGACACTCAACCCGACACCCCCCCTACATCATTTTCTAGCGCATCTGATTTTGGCTCGCAATCTGACGAAGGTTTGAAGCGCAAAGCTGAACAGGCATCTATTGTAAATTACGAAGATCCTCAATTCACCAAGAAATCCCGTATCGTTCCAGAAGGAACTGTTCCTTATATAAATCTGGTAAGACCTCCCCCTGGTTCCTTTGGATATTTATGTTTGACAGACTTCAAGTCGCCTCCTCACTTCATCCAACGACTGATGGAGAATAAAAGGTTGCCGTACAGCGTCCAATGGGAGCTTGCTCGTCTGGTCTCCAAAGGCATTCTACACTGGGATACTAGCATTGGTGGAAGGGCAATCAAGTTTGAAGAGATTGACTCACTCCGACCTTCAGATGATTCCAAAAATCCGCACTCAGAGTGCTTGAAAAAAGTACATGATATATTTCTCAGCGGAGACAATGGAAGTAAGGTCATCGCCTTCGGAAGTAATTCCTTCAAATTATCTTATCTCTATTTCCTAAGATACTTCTTTCGCTAGCAGGGGTAGTGACGAAAGGATTGCAACAGTAAGACGCCATTCTTCCCTTCACATAAATGCATTTTAACGTCGCTCAGGACCCATGGGGAGAATTCATGAGGGAAGAAGAATTTAATGCTGAAGACCCCAATCATGAACGAATCAACGAGACAGGAGGGAAGATCCATTTCTCTGCAGCACTCAAGCAAATTTCCGCCAATCGGAAAAAATCGTCTCTTGCCGATTACAAGATAGAACTTAACCCAGTTGAACTCGGCACGAGCTGCAGCTTCGCTCGTCGTTATGGCTCCAGGAGCTTTCTTCGTCTTAAGCTCAACAGGGGACTAATCCAAGCAGACGCTTATATCCTACTTGACTTCCTTCGCAAACCGATCATCCTATGCAATTCGGTCTATCGAGCATTCTATGGCAAGGAACAGACAGTGTTCTTTTTCAAAACCAATGAACGCTGGGATGCCGCAAAAGCTGTCATACGGCAAGACGAGACCTCTCTTGGATTAGGACTCAAGGAGTTCCTGGACTGGCACAATCCAATGATTGGCAAGAATATCAGACAGGTAATTGAATTCATAGATATACTGGACTCAGTTTGTCACTTTTTCCAGACAATGGCAAAGTGGGCAGCTCGCTTTGCTCTGGGACTGTCGAGTTCTGTGCATGGAATCACGCTGGACGAACGCGACATCAATATCATTGAAGACATTAGTCAGTCAGCTCTCTGAGCTCATGGATAAGCATCTGATCTAACGAGCCATCATCCAGAGAGTGAAGTCGGCTCAGATATGACCGACGGTGCAGGCTTCATCACGCGCGATCTGTTGCAAAAGCTGACACATAAGTACAATTGGTCTACTCGGCCGTCCGCCATCCAGGTTCGAGTACGAGGATCTAAGGTGCGTAATATTTCAAATGGCTTGGTTCCTCCACTGATCAAAAAGCTTAGGGACTTCTCGTCGAACACCCTGAACTAGAGGGTGAAAAGATTGTACTCCGCCCTTCTCTTATCAAAATTCACTATCCTAGAAAGTTAGACCCAACCCAGCGCACAATTGATATTCTCCGAACTTCGCACTCAAGAAGTCCAACACGGATTTCTGCCGATGTCATCATCAACCTTAACGAGAACGGCGTCGGCGTCGAAATACTGCAAGAATTTATGAAGAAGACAGTAGAGGAGATCGTAAAGCCTCTTCTAGGGTGGGACTTCGATGAGCGCATCGGCTTACAGCAATTATGGGTTAATTTTGAGCGTAGCGGTTCTGTCGTGACATCACGACGTGCTAGGGAAGAGTTAGCATTTGCGCGTGTTAGTGGTTATACCGAACGTGATATCACAGAAGAAGTGCAGGACGATGATGAAGATGCCCAAGTATTTGAAGATGCGACTGAGCATTCTGTGGAGTGGTGGCCGGACGATGTCAGTGGTTGCCCATCTTCGCTTGAGGAGACTATTATGGCTTTCCTTGACTCAGGGTTCCATCCGTCAAACTGTGCAATACTCCGGGAGAAAATTTCCAGAGTGGTAGCAGCAACCATAACCCGCGTCATTGAAAATTGTCACATTGATATACCGCTCTCTGCAAGTGCTTGGATCATTCCTGGTGAGTATGTCCGAGTCAACCTCCCCAGCTTAATAAACGTACCACTGCAGATCCTGTGGGTATTTTAGAGCCAAATCAGCTCTTCTTCAGGAGTTCACATTCCAATCTAATCACTCTGGATGGCGTAGAATCGGATATTATTACGGGTGATGTTCTCATTACCAGGGATCCATGCCGTCTGCCAACCGATGTTCAAAAGGTGAGGTCACCTCCCACTGCTCTCCCACTGCTCTCGTCAGTCACTTAACGAAGGCTCAGTGGCAGGCTACGGACGTGTTCCAGCTGCATTACCTCCGAGATGTCATCATTTTATCTGTCAAAGGTCCTCGACGAGCCGCAGATTGGCTGGCAGGCGGTGAGTCCCTTTTGGTTTTCTATGACATCCAGACTAAGATATTTGGATAGGCGACTACGATGGCGATAAGGCTAAGTTAATCTGGCAACCAGAGCTCGTCAGAGATTTCAAAAATGCTGACCCTGGATATGCTGACCCTCCTCCCGACCTCGATACCTATTTTGAAACACGTAATGAACGGGTAACGGAGTTTCTTGAACGCGTTGACCATCTATCTCAAGAAAATCAAGTTTTTGAGATACAAAAGTATCTTCTGGGTACGATGGCGGGTCAAGGAGTCGTTGGGCTTTACTCCAATTTCCATGAATACTCATCTTGCATTAGAGACTACAAAGATCCGAGTACGAAACTCCTCGCCTATATGTGAGTCTGAGGACTTTTTTGATTCTTGTATCTAAGGATCATGTATAGTTTCACCACTGTTCTTGATGGTCGCAAAACTGGGAAGACCATTCGAGAAGATGTTTTCAGAAAGCACCAACAGGAATTTGGGGCGAAAAAGCTTCATTGGAAGGAATCCCTCAAGAGGAAATTTGGAGGAGACAAGTTTGCCGATCAAAGCAATGTCAAGCCAATGGGCAGGGCACAGGGAAGAACACCGTTTATAATGGAGAGTCTGGTAGAGTACGGGAAGATCTTAGAAAAAGAAAAGAAGGCCGAAATAGAGAGGTGGAGGAGTAGTTATGTTCATAAACCCGATCCACGGTTGCTTGAGCCCCTTCAAGAGGTTGAGAGTATCATTAG